>Ga0209631_10003972_pt1 | contig 16654 bp, 16 predicted proteins | sample COG_08_FD_184752 | JGI IMG/M metagenome (GOLD analysis project Ga0209631, IMG submission 184752) | Pelagic Microbial community sample from North Sea - COGITO 998_met_08 (SPAdes) (version 2) | ecosystem: Environmental > Aquatic > Marine > Neritic zone/Coastal water | place: Helgoland, sampling...
AGTTGGTAGAGCATCTCGTTTACACCGAGAGGGTCATAGGTTCGAGTCCTTTACCGCCCACCATTAAATTGAATAGCTGTGGGGGTGTAGCTCAGTTGGTTAGAGCGCCTGCCTGTCACGCAGGAGGTCGCCGGTTCGAGCCCGGTCACTCCCGCCACATTCTATAATTATTGAATATATTAACAAGTAAACTGCTACCATAGGTGTCTGTACAGTTAGGAAAAAAATGCTATAAACATCTTAATTAATATAAGAATCCTTAAGCTATTTAGTATTAAGGTAGGTATTGATTAAACAATGATTTATAATTTTTTATCAGAATATTTATCAATAATTATTTTTTTATTTATTGCTATTTTTTTAAGTATTGGTTTCGTTGTAGCCAATTATCTTGCTTCACCATCAAATCCTGACCCAGAAAAATTATCTGCTTACGAGTGTGGTTTCGAAGCCTTTGACGACTCAAGAATGGAATTTGATGTAAGATTTTATTTAGTTGCAATTTTATTTATAATATTTGATTTAGAAATTGCCTTTCTTTTTCCTTGGGCTATTTCTTTAGGAGGTATAGGAGCTACGGGTTTTTGGTCAATGATGGTTTTCCTTGGAGTATTAACTATTGGTTTTATTTATGAATGGAAAAAGGGAGCGTTAGAATGGGAATAAAAATTAACACCTTACCTAATAGTCAAAAAGAAATACCTGAAGAGTTTAAAGATTTAGCTAAAGATTTTGCAGAAAAAGGTTTCATTACAACTTCAAGCGATAACTTAATTAATTGGGCGCGCACAGGCTCTTTACATTGGATGACTTTTGGACTTGCGTGTTGTGCTGTTGAAATGATGCAGACTTCAATGCCAAGGTACGATCTTGAAAGATTTGGTGCAGCTCCTAGAGCCTCACCAAGGCAATCAGATGTGATGATTGTTGCTGGAACTTTAACAAATAAAATGGCTCCAGCTCTTAGAAAAGTTTATGATCAAATGCCTGAACCGAGATATGTAGTTTCTATGGGAAGCTGCGCTAATGGCGGCGGCTATTACCATTATTCTTATTCAGTTGTAAGAGGATGCGATAAGATTGTTCCGGTTGACATTTATATTCCAGGTTGCCCACCATCAGCTGAAGCTTTGTTATATGGAATTTTACAACTTCAAAAAAAAATTAGAAGAGAAGGTTCTTTAAAAAGATAATAATGATTATAAAATTGCAGAAGCTTGAAAAATTAATTAACTCTGAACTTTCAAGTAAAATTCAAAAATCTTTAATTGAAAATGATGAACTACTTATTGAGATTAATCAAAGTGATTTAATTGAAGTTGTTCAATTTTTAAAATCAAATGAAAATTTTTTATTTAAACAACTTATAGATATAGCAGGAGTGGACTATCCTGAAAACGATAAAAGGTTTGAACTAATTTATCTTTTTTTATCACACGAAAACAATATAAGAATAAAACTTTTGACTAAATTTGAAATCAATCAAACAATTGACTCTTTAACTAAAATTTTTCCTTCTGCTAATTGGATGGAGAGAGAGGTTTTTGATATGTATGGTATTAAGTTTAAAAATCATCCGGATCTTAGAAGAATTTTAACTGATTACGGTTTTAAAGGACATCCTTTAAGAAAAGATTTTCCTCTGACTGGCTTTAATGAAGTTAGGTATAGTGAGAAAGATAAGAAAGTTATTTATGAACCTGTAAAACTTGAACAAAATTATAGAAATTTTGATTTTGAAAGTCCTTGGGAAGGTACAAATTATATTAAAGAAGTTAAAAACTCTAATAAAGATGACCAAAAAAACTAAATCTTTAAGTTTAAATTTTGGACCTCAACATCCAGCTGCACACGGTGTTTTGAGACTAATATTAGAATTAGATGGAGAGGTAGTTGAAAAAGCCGATCCGCACATTGGTTTACTTCACAGAGGTACAGAAAAGTTAATAGAACAAAAGACTTACACTCAAGCCCTACCTTACTTTGATAGATTGGATTATGTTGCTCCAATGAATCAAGAACATGCTTTCGCATTAGCAGCTGAAAAATTATTGAATGTAGAAGTACCAATAAGAGCTAAATACATAAGAGTAATTTTTTGTGAAATTGGTAGAATTTTAAGTCACATATTAAATGTTACCACTCAAGCTTTAGATGTTGGTGCTTTAACGCCCTCATTATGGGGTTTTGAAGAAAGAGAAACTCTAATGACTTTTTATGAGAGAGCTTCTGGATCAAGGTTACACGCTAACTACTTTAGAACTGGAGGAGTTCATAAAGATATTCCTTTAAAACTTATTGAAGATATTGAAAAGTTTTGTAGATCGTTTCCAAAAATAATTGATGATCTGGAGGGTTTACTCACCGATAATCGTATCTTTAAACAGCGTAATGTTGAAATTGGAATTGTTTCAAAACAAGAAGCTTTAGATCATAGCTTTTCAGGTGTTATGTTAAGAGGCTCAGGTGTGCCTTGGGACTTAAGAAAATCACAGCCCTATGAAATTTATAAAGATTTAGACTTTAAAATTCCTGTTGGAAAAAATGGTGATTGTTATGACAGGTATCTTTGCAGAATAGAGGAAATGAGAGAAAGTGTTAAAATTATTCTTCAGTGTATTGAGAAGTTACCTAAAGGACCAATAAAATCTATAGATAATAAAATCTCGCCACCTAACAGGGATGAAATTAAACAATCTATGGAAGCTTTAATTCATCATTTCAAATTATTTACTGAAGGTTACAGAGTGCCCAAAGGAGATGTCTATACAGCAGTAGAAGCACCTAAAGGAGAATTTGGTGTTTATTTAATATCTGACGGTAGCAACAAACCCTACAGATGTAAAATAAGAGCCCCTGGTTTTTCTCATCTTCAAGCGATGGATTACTTAATTCGAGGTCATATGTTAGCCGATGTTCCTGCAGTGCTTGGATCATTAGACATAGTATTTGGAGAGGTTGATAGATGAGTTTAAAAAAAGTACATGACGATCAACCAAAAGATTTTAAATTTTCTTCAGAGAATTTAAAAAAAGCTGAAGAAATTTTAAAAAAATATCCTAAAGAAAATAAAAAAAGTGCAGTTATGCCTTTATTGTACTTAGCTCAAAAACAAAATCAAAACTGGATACCTCTTGCTGCAATGAAATTTATAGCCAACTATTTATCTATGCCTTATATTTCTGTTTATGAAGTGGCTACATTTTACACAATGTACAATCTTTCACCAGTAGGAAAATACTTTGTACAAGTTTGTACTACCACACCATGTTTAATAAGGGGAGCAGATAAAATTGTGAAAATATGTAAAGAAAAAATATCTCCTAATGAAAATGAAATATCAAAAAAAGGAAACTGTTCTTGGATGGAGGTAGAATGCTTAGGTGCTTGTGTAAGTGCTCCAATGATACAGATTAACGAAGATTATTACGAAGACTTAGACGAAAAAAATACAAAAGAAATACTAGACTCTTTAATTAATAATAAGCCTTTAAAAGCTGGCTCTTTCAGAGGTAGAAAAAATACCGCCCCAGAAAAAATTACAAAATCAAATGGAGAGAAATATGCTTAAGAAAGAAGATAGAATATTTAAAAATCTTTATAATGAGTTAGGTTGGGATATCAATAATTCAATAAAGAGAGATGATTGGAAGAATACAAAAGAACTTATTAATAAAGGACGAGATTGGATTATTAATGAAATTAAAACCTCTGAGCTAAGAGGAAGAGGCGGAGCAGGTTTCTCAACTGGTCTTAAATGGTCTTTTGCACCAAAAGAAGTTGGATCAAGACCTCATTATCTAGTTATAAATGCAGATGAGTCTGAACCAGGGACTTGTAAAGATAGAGATATTTTAAGATTTGAGCCTCAAAAATTAATTGAGGGATGTTTGATTGCTGGATATGCAGTCAACGCGCATGTTTGTTATATTTATATTAGAGGTGAATACTTAAATGAAGGACAAAGATTACAAGAAGCAATTGATCAAGCTTACGCTGAGAAATTTTTAGGAAAAGATGCATGTGGATCAGGATGGGATTTTGATATTCATATTCATTATGGAGCCGGTGCTTATATCTGCGGTGAGGAAACTGCTTTGTTAGAAAGCATTGAAGGTAATAAAGGCCAACCAAGATTAAAACCTCCATTTCCTGCATTAGTTGGTTTGTATGGATGCCCAACTATCGTTAACAATGTAGAGACTGTAGCTGTAGTTCCAACAATTTTAAGAAGAGGCGCAAAATGGTTTTCTTCAATCGGTAAACCAAAGAATACTGGAACAAAAATATTTTGCATCTCAGGCAATGTGAACTCTCCTTGTAATGTAGAGGAAGAAATGGGAATACCTCTGAAAGATTTAATCGAAAAACATGCAGGAGGAGTAATAGGAGGTTGGGATAATCTTCAGGCAGTTATTCCAGGCGGTTCTTCAATGCCTTTATTACCAAAAAAAGTTTGCGATACAATTACAATGGATTTTGACTCACTTATTGAAAATAAAAGCGGTCTTGGTACAGCTGGTATTGTAGTTATTAATAAAGATCAAGATATTGTTAAATGCATGGCTAGGATAGCTAGATTTTATAAACATGAAAGCTGCGGGCAATGTACACCATGCAGAGAAGGATCAGGATGGATGTGGAGAATTTTAGACAGAGTAGTTCAAAGAAAAGCAACGTTTAGTGATGTAGAATTACTTTCAGATGTAACAAAACAAATTGAAGGTCATACTATTTGTGCTTTTGGAGAAGGTTCAGCTTGGCCTGTTCAAGGTCTATTACGACATTTTAGAAAAGAAGTAGAAAGTCGTTGTAGAGAGGAGCCTTTAATTAAAAAAAAATTAAATAATGCTTACTTGGTTGATCAACACTTACTAGATAATAAAAATGCCTAAGATAAAAATAAATGGAAAAGATATAGAGTTTGCTAAAGGTATGACAGTACTACAAGCTTGTGAGTTGGCTGATGTAGAGATACCGAGATTTTGCTACCATGAAAAACTTTCGATAGCTGGTAATTGTAGAATGTGTCTAGTTGAAATGGAAAAATCGGCAAAACCAATAGCCTCCTGCGCTATGCCAGCCGCTGAAGGGATGAATATTAAAACTAATACACCTTTAGTAGAAAAAGCTCGAAAAGGTGTGATGGAGTTTTTATTAGCTAATCACCCTTTGGATTGCCCTGTTTGTGATCAAGGTGGTGAATGTGATTTACAAGACCAATCTCTATATTATGGAGTTGATAAATCAAGATTTATTGAAAACAAAAGAGATGTAAAAGAAAAGTACATGGGTCCTCTAATTAAAACTCAAATGACTAGATGTATACACTGTACAAGATGCGTGAGATTTGCGACAGAAGTTGCAGGTGTTCCAGAAATTGGAGCTATTGGAAGAGGAGAAAATATGGAAATCACAACTTATCTTGAAAAATCTATGGAGTCAGAGTTATCAGCAAATGTAATTGATTTATGCCCAGTTGGGGCATTAACTTCAAAGCCTTATGCTTTTGAAGCAAGGCCATGGGAATTAAAAAAAACAGAAAGCATTGATGTGATGGATGCAGTAGGTTCAAATATAAGAGTAGATACTTATAATTGGGAGGTTAAAAGAATATTACCAAGATTGAACAATGAAATTAATGAGGAGTGGATTTCTGATAAGACAAGATATTCTTGTGATGGGATTTTAAAACAAAGACTAGATGTTCCTTATATAAAAAAAGAAAATAAATTACAAAAATCTAGCTGGGAAGAGGCAATCAATTTATTGGCTGAAAAAATCAAATCATTACAGCCAAATGAACTAGCAGGTCATATTGGCGACCTGATAAACATGGAAAGTGCCTTAGGATTTAAAAAAATGTTTAAAACATTCAACAGTAATAATTTAGAGTTTAGAGAAAAAGAATTTTACATTAATCCGTCAGAAAAAATAAATTATATCTTTAATTCATCAATTAAGGGAATAGAAGAGGCAGATTTAATTTTGTTGGTAGGAACAAATCCTAGAAATGAAGCAACAATGTTAAATGCCAGGATTAGAAAAACATTTGTTGAAAAAAAAATTCCTATTTTTTCAGTAGGTGACCCTGGAGACCTTACTTATGACTACGAAATAATTGGCAATAAAACAGATGATGTTAAACAAATAATTAATATAGAAAATGATTTTTCTAGAAAGCTTTTAGCGGCCAAAAAACCAATTATTATAATCGGTGAGTCCGCTTTAGAATTAAAAAGTGGAAAGTATATATTTGAAGAATTAAAAAAATTTTTAATTAAAAATAATTTAATCAATGAAAACTGGAATTCACTAAACATTTTATCACAAAATGCCTCAACAACCGGCTTGCTAGATTTAAAGATTTTATCAAATCAGAACGAAAATGATTTTTCTTTCTTCAATAATTTAAAAAATAAAAAATTTAAATTTTTATATTTATTAGGATCAGATAATTTAGAATTCAAAAAAAATGAGGAGTTTGTTGTTTACCAAGGTAGCCATGGAGACAAAGGTGCGGAATTAGCAGATATTATATTGCCAAGTGCAACTTATACGGAGCAAAATGGATTGTATGAAAACCTAGAGGGTAGAATACAAGAATGCAAAAAAGCCTCCTATCCAATTGGAGAAGCTTTAGAAGATTGGAAAATTTTTAATTTAATTATTAAAAAAATTGGAAATCAAAATGAAACTCTCAAACCAGAACAATTAAGAAAAGAAGTTCTAAGCACTGTTCCACATTTTTCTAAAATTAATGAATTGCCTAAAGTATATGAAGTTAAAAAATCAAATATTGAAACAAACTTTATGAGTGAAGAAGTTTTTATAAAAGAACTTGATTACTATTATACAAATTCAATTTCACGTTCATCAAAAACAATGAGTGAGTGTAGACAAATACGTCAAAAGATAAAAAAAGATGGGACTAATAATTAATGTATGAATATATTCAAATTCTAGGTCAAGAAGTTTACAAAATTTTATTTTTATTAGTGCCTATACTTGTTTCTGTAGCAATGATTGTATGGTTAGACAGAAGGGTTTGGGGATTAGTGCAAAAAAGAAAAGGTCCAAATGTTGTTGGCCCTTTTGGTTTATTACAGACATTAGCAGATGCTTTAAAATATATTTTTAAAGAAATAATTATACCGGCTAGTGCTAATAAAGTTGTTTTCATCCTAGCTCCAATAGTGACAATGACTCTTGCTTTAGTTGCATGGGCTGTTATTCCAATGAGTGAAGATCTTGTTTTATCAGATATAAACGTAGGAATACTTTACTTATTTGCAGTTTCATCTCTAGGCGTTTATGGAATTATTATGGGTGGTTGGGCCTCCAATTCTAAATATCCTTTTTTGGGAGCAATTAGATCTGCTGCGCAAATGGTTTCATACGAGGTGTCTATTGGAATCATTATAATTAATGTACTTTTATGTGTAGGTTCATTAAATTTAAAAGATATTGTATTAGCACAAAGCGAGCTTTGGTATGTAATTCCTCTATTTCCAATGTTTGTAATTTTTTTTATTTCTGCTCTAGCAGAAACAAACAGACCTCCCTTTGATCTACCCGAAGCTGAAGCAGAGCTAGTAGCTGGTTATCAGACTGAATATTCTGGAATGATGTACGCTATGTTTTGGCTTGGAGAATATGCAAATATACTTTTAATGTGTGCGATGGGCTCTATTTTGTTTTTAGGTGGTTGGTTACCTATTGTTGATGTCTATCCTATAAATTTGATACCAGCACCAATTTGGATGATTTTAAAAATTTTGTTTTTATTTTTTTTATTTGCTTTAATTAAAGCAATTGTTCCAAGGTATAGATACGATCAACTAATGAGACTAGGTTGGAAAATTTTTCTACCTTTTTCTTTATTGTATCTTGTTCTAACAGCAAGTTTTTTATTTTTTTTTGATAAACTTCCAAAAGGAAACTTTTAATGTCTTTGCTTAGAATTCTAAAAACAATTTTTTTGGTTGAATTTGTTAAAGGTTTAATAATGGCAATTAAAGAAATGTTTAAAAAATCAAAAACTATTAACTATCCATTTGAAAAAGGACCGATCAGCCCTCGAATGAGAGGAGAACATGCGTTAAGAAGATATCCTAATGGAGAAGAAAGATGTATCGCGTGTAAACTTTGCGAAGCAGTTTGTCCAGCTCAAGCTATAACAATTGAATCGGCAGAAAGAGCTGATGGAAGTAGAAAAACTACAAGATATGATATTGATATGTTAAAATGCATCTATTGCGGTTTGTGTCAAGAGTCATGTCCAGTTGATGCTATAGTTCAAGGTCCAAATTTTGAATTTGCAACTGAAACAAGAGAAGAACTTTATTACAATAAAGAAAAATTATTAGATAACGGAGACAGGTGGGAGACTGTTTTAGCTAAAAATATAAAATTAGACAAACCGTACAGATAAATGTTAGCGCACTCTATTTTTTTTTATTTTTTTTCTGTAATTGCTATTTTTTCATCTTTGATGGTGATCACTTCAAGAAATACTGTTAATTCAGTATTCTTTTTGATTTTAGATTTTATATCTGTTGGCTGTCTTTTTATTATGGTTGGGGCTGAATTCTTAGGTATGATAATTTTAATCGTTTATGTTGGTGCAGTCGCGGTATTATTTTTGTTTGTTGTAATGATGTTAAATGTTGCTGAACAAAAACAGTCTTGGTTTGTGGGAAAAAAATCAACTCATATTCCGATTGGTCTGATAGTAAGTGTCTTAATTCTTTTAGAGTTACTAGTTGTTGTTGGTGGCTGGAAATACAAAGACAATCTAATGTCAAGTAGCACATTAGATATGTCAAACATTTCTAATACTCATCAATTAGGTCTAGTTATGTACACTGATTATATTTTATATTTTCAATTAGCTGGAATAATACTCTTGCTTTCAATGATTGGAGCAATTTTACTTACTTTTAGAGAGAGAAAAGGTGTTAAAAAACAAAGTTATTTTAAACAAATCTCACGAAATCCTTCTTCTTCAATAGAGCTTAAAGATGTTGAATTTGGTAAAGGGGTTAAAATAGATGATTGAGATTGGATTAGGTCACTATTTATCCCTTGGAGCAATTATTTTTTTTTTAGGAGTTATAGGAATATTTTTAAATCGAAAAAATGTGATTGTAATTTTAATGTCTATTGAATTAATTTTACTTGCAGTAAATATTAATTTGATATCTTTTTCAATTTTCTCCGGAGATATAGTAGGACAAATATTTACAATGTTAATTTTAACCGTTGCTGCTGCAGAAGCTGCCATTGGATTAGCTATTATTGTTATTTATTACAGAAACAAAGGATCAATAAGAGTTGAAGATATACATGGAATGAAGGGTTAAATGGAATATGCTGTAATTTTTCTACCCTTGGTCGGTTCAATTATAGGTTATCTGGGTCGATCATTAGTAAAAAACTTTTCTGAAGTGACCACGAGTTTATTTGTAGTTATTTCAGCCATTTTATCTATCTTATTATTTTGGAAAGGTATTCAAGGCAATTCCTATGGAAACTACTTAATTTTTGAATGGATAAGTTCAGGTGAATTTGTTGCAAATTGGTCAATTAATATAGATCCTTTAAGCACTGTAATGCTTGTAGTTGTTACTTTTGTTTCTGCATTAGTTCACATTTACTCTATCGGATACATGAGCCACGATCCATACAAACCAAGATTCATGTCTTATTTGTCATTATTCACTTTCTCAATGCTTATTCTAGTTGTCTCTGATAATTTTTTACAATTATTTTTTGGCTGGGAAGGTGTCGGACTTTGTTCATATTTGTTAATTGGATTTTGGTATAAAAAAGAAAGCGCCAATAATGCAGCAATAAAAGCTTTTATAGTTAATAGAGTAGGTGATTTTGGGTTAGCTATTGGAATTTTTCTTATTTTTTATTATTTTGGTACAATTAATTATCAAGAGGTTTTTAATTTAGCTCCTCAGTTTGTAGATAAAAAATTATTATTTTTTGGCTTAGAGATAAATTTAATTACATTAACTTGTATTTTCTTATTTGTTGGGGCAATGGGAAAATCAGCACAATTTCTTTTACATACTTGGTTGCCAGATGCCATGGAAGGACCTACACCTGTTTCTGCATTAATACACGCAGCAACTATGGTAACAGCAGGAGTTTTTTTAGTTGTGAGGTGTTCACCGTTATTTGAATATTCCCAAGTTGCTTTAAATTTAGTGACTATTGTTGGAATGATTACGGCAATTTTTGCAGCTTCGGTTGCATTAGTACAAAATGATATTAAAAAAATTGTAGCTTATTCTACTTGTAGTCAATTAGGTTATATGTTTTTTGCTGCTGGTGTAGGAGCTTATCACGTTGCAATGTTTCATCTTTTTACTCATGCTTTTTTTAAAGCTTTGTTGTTTTTAGGTTCTGGTTCTGTGATACATGCTTTTAAAGATGAACAAGATATTCGAAACATGGGAGGCGTAAGAAACAAGCTACCTTTCACATATGTTTTTATGTTAATAGGAACTTTAGCTCTAACTGGATTTCCTTTTTTATCAGGGTTTTATTCAAAGGATGCAATTATTGAATTTGCTTACTTAAGAAACTCAGCTTTAGGTAACTATGCTGTTGTTGTGGGAATTTTTACAGCTTTTTTAACATCAATATATTCTTGGAGACTATTTTTCAAAACTTTTCACGGAACTTATAATAATAAGAAAATTTTAATTAGCGAAACCCATGAGTCACCTGTAATAATGCTAGCTCCTTTATTTATTTTAAGTATAGGCGCAATATTTGCGGGATTTGTATTTAAAGAGAGTTTTATTGGTCATCATAGTAATGAATTTTGGCAAACATCAATATTTTTTCTTAATCAAGTAAAACATGATCCAATACCATTGTGGTTTTTATTATTAACACCTGCTTTAGTAACTTTATCAATACCAATTTCTTATTATTATTTCATTTCTAATACTAAAATATTAGAAGAGTTTAAAAAAACTAATTCACCATTGTATAATTTTTTATTAAATAAATGGTTTATTGATGAGTTGTACGAAGCTATATTTGTCAAACCTGCTAAAAATATAGGATCCTTTTTTTGGAAAAAAGGTGATGTTGGATTTATAGATAAATTTGGTCCAGATGGCGTATCACAATTAATTAAAAAAATTTCGAATAAAGTAAGTCTTTTTCAATCAGGATTTATTTATGATTATGCTTTCGTAATGCTAATAGGACTGTCATTTTTACTAACATATTTAATTTTAAACTAAAATGGATTTTCCAATTTTATCAACTTTAATATTTTTGCCTCTAGTTAGCTCTTTTTTTATTCTTATATCTAGAGATAAAAAAAATAATAATAGTGCAATTTATATTTCTCTTTTTAGCAGCATAGCTACATTTATATTATCATTGTTTGTCTGGTATTCATTAGACTTAAATTCAGCAGATTTTCAATTTGTGGAGGAAAAATCTTGGATAAATAATTTTATAAAATTTAAATTAGGCATAGACGGAATTTCAATTCCTTTTATTGTATTAACAACTTTAGTAACACCAATTTGCATTATTTCTTGTATTAACAGCATCAAAGATCGTGTTAAAGATTTTTTGATTGCGATTTTAATATTAGAGACTTTTATGATAGGAGTTTTTTGTTCTCTTGATTTAGTCGTATTTTATTTATTCTTTGAAGCAGGTTTAATCCCAATGTTTTTAATTATAGGAGTTTGGGGCGGACCAAGAAAAGTATATTCCGCCTTTAAATTCTTTCTATTTACATTATTAGGATCAGTTTTAATGCTTGTTGCCATCATAGTTATATATTGGTTAACTGGCACAACAGATGTAACGCAAATTTATGAAATTAAAATACCTAAGGAATATCAGTATCTATTGTGGCTAGCCTTTTTTAGTTCCTTTGCTGTCAAAATGCCTATGTGGCCAGTCCATACTTGGTTGCCGGACGCACACGTAGAGGCTCCTACAGCAGGGTCTGTAATATTAGCAGCCATACTATTGAAAATGGCTGGATACGGTTTCTTAAGATTTTCTTTGCCAATGTTTCCTGTAGCATCTGAATATTTTACTCCGTTAATTTATATTCTAAGTATCATTGCAATAATTTATACATCGCTAATTGCTTTGATGCAGGAAGATATGAAAAAGTTAATAGCCTACTCTTCAGTAGCTCATATGGGTTATGTTACTTTAGGTATTTTTACTTTTACAAAACAAGGAATAGAAGGAAGTATCTTTCAAATGATAAGTCATGGATTAATTTCAGCTGCATTATTTTTATGTGTAGGAGTTTTATATGACAGGCTTAACTCAAGAATGATAAATACCTATGGAGGTTTGGTTAATTATTTGCCGATATACTCATTTTTATTTATAGTTTTTGTTTTAGCTGGCTTAGGTCTACCAGGCACCTCTGGATTTTTGGGTGAGTTTTTAGTCTTAACCGGGACTTTTCAAAAAAATTATGTAGTAGCAATGTTGGCTACAATTGGAGTCATTTTAGGAGCAACCTATATGCTTTGGCTCACCAAAAGAGTTATTTTTGGCAATGTTAATAATGAACAAGTTAAAAATTTAAAAGATGTGAATAGTTTAGAAAAATTAATGTTAACAACATTAGCTATATTAGTTATCTTTTTTGGATTCTATCCAGCACCGTTAATGGATACTATAAATATTTCAGTAGATAATTTAATTAATAATTATGAGAGTGCAATTCAAACAAGTGGAATAAATTAAAATGTTAAATAATATAAATATTTTGCTTCCAGAAATATTCTTAGCCTTATCAACTTTCTCTATTCTCATGATTGGCGTTTTTATAAAAAATAGCTTTAATTTGGTTTTTAACCTAAGCTCACTTATTATATTAGTTACAATTGCTATAATCTTAAATAGCTCAAACGATGAAATTAAAATTTTTTTGGATAGCTTTACAAGAGATGCGTATTCAAATTTTTTTAAAATTTTAATACTTATTTCAAGTTTGTTTGTTCTAAATGCTTCAAAAAATTATATTCTTGATATCAAACTTGGAAAATTTGAATATCCAATCATAATTTTACTTTCAATTTTAGGAATGTTTTTTATGATTAGCGCAAACGATATAATTTTATTCTACCTAGGTTTGGAGCTGCAATCGTTATCACTGTATATATTGGCTTCAATAGATCGAGATAATGTAAAGTCAACTGAGTCAGGTATTAAATATTTTGTACTCAGTGCTCTATCATCAGGCTTATTATTATATGGCTGTTCATTATTGTATGGTTTTACCGGATCTACAAATTTTGATTTAATAGCAAATCAATTGAATAAAGAAAATGTTGGAGCAGTGTTTGCAATGGTATTTATTTTAGTCGGCCTTGCATTTAAAGTTTCAGCTGTTCCTTTTCATATGTGGACACCAGACGTTTATGAAGGAGCTCCTACTGCCATTACAAGTTATTTTGCAGTAGCTCCAAAAGTAGCAGGTTTAGCCGTACTAATTAAATTCATGTCAATTCCATTTGTAAATATATTAACAGAGTGGCAAGCTATTATAATTTTTATATCTATAGCTTCAATGATTTTAGGAGCAGTAGCTGCAATTGGACAAAAAAACATAAAAAGACTACTGGCTTATAGCTCTATAGGACATATTGGTTATGCTTTGGCAGGTGTCGCAACAGGAAATATATCTGGGTATGAAAGTTCAATAATATATATAGCAATTTACGTAGTGATGAATGTAGGAGCTTTTTCATGTTTATATTTTTTAAAAAAAGATGGTGAATATAGAGAAAATATTTCAGACTTATCTGGTGTATCAAAAAAACATCCTATTTTATCAATTTCATTTTTGATAATTTTATTTTCATTAGCAGGTATTCCGCCTCTAGGAGGTTTTTTCGCAAAATTTTACGTATTCACAGCTGTACTTGAACAAAAAATGTATGCACTGGCAATAATTGGATTATTAACTACTGTGATATCAGCTTTTTATTATCTAAAAATAATAAAAACAATTTACTTTGATGCAAGCGTAGTAACTTTTGATGTTGTTAAAAATAATTTTGCAAAATTATCTGTTTTTATTAGTTGTGCTATTTTATTAACTTTTTTCTTATATCCTTCAATTTTAAACAATGTAGTAGATACATTGTTTATTAATTAATGAAGTTACGATCGTTAAAATTCAAGAGTGTTAAAAGCACAAATGACATAGCTTTAAAACTTATTAAAAATAATAATATAAAACCGACAATTATATCATCTGAAAAACAAATAAAAGGCAGAGGTACTATGGGTAAAAAATGGATTTCAAAAAAAGGAAATTTGTTTTTGACTATTTTTTTCGAAATAAACCAAAAAAAAATAAATTTTAAACATTTTGCTTTTTTAAATGCTTACTTATTTAAAAACATAATATCAAAAAAATTTTCAAATCAAGTTAGGATTAAATGGCCAAATGATTTATTATTTAAAAAAAAAAAAATTTGTGGAATTCTACAAGAAACTATTACTAGTAATAAAAAAAACTTTCTTATAGTTGGTGTAGGAATTAACACAAATCATGACCCAAATGTTAAAAGTTTTTCGTCCATATCTTTAAAAAAAATAACTAATAAAAAAATAGATAATAATAAATTATTAAATATGATAAAAAAAAATTATGAAAAATTTTTATCAAAAGCAAAAATTCATACTTTCTTAGAATTAAAAAAATATACAATTAATTTATGAGATATATAATTGGAGATATAGGTAACACTTCTACAAAAATATGTATTTTAAATCACAAATTTAAAATTCTTAAATCTTATGACTGTGAAACATATAATATTTATAAAAAAAATTATTTAAAAAAAATTATTCAAAAACAGCAAAAAAATAATTTAAACCCAATTCTTTTATTTTCAAGCGTAGTACCACATGTCTTTAGAGAAATTAAAAAAAAATTTAAATCTACTAAATATAAAATTTTTGAAATAAAAAAATTTGATCTACGTAAAATAATTAAAATTAAAGTAAAAAATATAAAGCAATTAGGCTCAGATAGAATAGTAAATGCTATTGGAGCTAGAAATTATAAAAATTGTATAATCGTAGATTTTGGAACCGCAACTACTTTTGATATAATTAATAACTATGCCTATGAAGGTGGAGTAATTGCTCCTGGTGTTGCACTTTCAATTAAAAATTTAAGTAAAGCCGCAGCATTATTACCAGCAATTAATTTAAGATATAATAAAAAAAGTTTTGGAAAAAATACTGCAGATGCATTGAATGCAGGATTTTTGTGGGGTTATGAGGGTTTAATTAGCAATATAATTAACAAGATTGTATCTAGAAAAAGATCAAAATATAAAATTATATTAACTGGAGGTTATGCAAATTTTTTTAAAAAAACAATTAAGGGTAAAGTTCTGATTGATCAAAATATTACTGTTAAAGGAATTGCAAAAGTTTATAAAGAGTTTGTATGAGTAAAGAAGAATTAATTTTTTGTCCATTAGGTGGATCTGGAGAAATAGGCATGAATATGAATCTTTATGCCTATGGAAAAGAGACAAATCAAAAATGGATTATTGTAGATATGGGTGTCACATTTGCTGATGACTCAATTCCTGGGATAGACTTAATTATGCCAGATCCTGGTTTCATCATTGATAAAAAAGAAGATTTACTTGGCATAGTTCTAACCCACGCGCATGAAGATCATATAGGAGCTGTTGCTCACATATGGCCAGAATTAAAATGTAAATTATATGCCACTCCATTTACAGCGGCTCTGATTACAGAAAAATTTAAAGAAAAAAAAATTGATATTTCACCTTTTCTTAAAATTGTTCCATTGAATAGTAAAATAAAACTTGAAAATTTTGAAATTGACTTTGTTACATTAACTCACTCAATTTTAGAGCCTAATGGATTAAGCATCAAAACACCTTTAGGAACAATACTACATACAGGAGATTGGAAAATTGACCCCAATCCATTAATTGGTAATAAAGTCGATGAGCAAAAATTAAAAAATATTGGTGAAAGTGGAGTGTCCGCAATGATTTGTGACTCAACAAATATTTTTAGTCCTGGAAGAGCTGGATCAGAGTCTGATGTTCGAGATAGCTTACTGAGATTAATGGAATTAAAAAAAAAAAGAATACTCGTTACTTCTTTTGCTTCAAATGTTGCACGTATGGAGTCTATTTTTTATTGTGCTAAAAAAACAGGTAGATCTATTTGTCTAGTAGGCAGATCAATGCATAGAATATTTAAAGCAGCAAAAAAATGTGGATACCTAAAAGGGCTTATAGAGCCTTTAGAACCACGAAACGCAAAAAAAGTATCAAAAGATAAAATTTTATATTTAGCAACTGGCAGTCAAGGCGAGCCGATGGGAGCAATGAACAGAATAATTAATGGCATACATCCGGAAGTTTTTTTAGAAGATGGTGATTGTGTGATTTTTTCTTCAAAAATAATCCCTGGTAATGAAAAAAAACTATACAACCTACAAAATCAAATAGTAAAAAATAATATTGAAATTATTAGTGAAGAAAATGCCTTTGTACATGTATCAGGTCACCCTAATAGAGATGATTTAAAAGATATGTATAAATGGGTAAAACCTAAAAGTGTAATTCCT
>Ga0209631_10003976_pt1 | contig 16642 bp, 19 predicted proteins | sample COG_08_FD_184752 | JGI IMG/M metagenome (GOLD analysis project Ga0209631, IMG submission 184752) | Pelagic Microbial community sample from North Sea - COGITO 998_met_08 (SPAdes) (version 2) | ecosystem: Environmental > Aquatic > Marine > Neritic zone/Coastal water | place: Helgoland, sampling...
TAAAGAACTAATAGAAATTATATCAGGAGCAGAGAGTTTATAATTATGAGCAAAGGAACAATTACACAAGTTATTGGAGCAGTAGTAGACGTAAAATTTAATGGAGATCTTCCAGAAATTTTAACAGCATTAGAATGTAAAAATGGAGACAACAGATTAGTTTTAGAGGTTGCTCAGCATTTAGGAGAATCTACTGTTAGGACGATTGCAATGGATGCTACTGAAGGATTAAAGAGAGGTGATGAAGTTATAAATACTAAAGCACCTATCCAAGTTCCTGTAGGACCTGAAACATTAGGAAGAATTATTAATGTAATTGGAGAGCCTATTGATGAAAGAGGCGCAGTTAATACTAAAGAAAGCTGGCCTATTCACAGAGCTGCACCAGAATTTAATGATCAATCAACTGAAACAGAAATACTTGTTACAGGTATCAAAGTAATTGATTTATTAGCACCATATGCAAAGGGTGGAAAAATTGGATTATTTGGTGGAGCAGGAGTTGGAAAAACAGTTTTGATTATGGAATTAATTAATAACGTTGCTAAGGCACATGGTGGATTTTCTGTTTTTGCAGGAGTTGGAGAAAGAACTAGAGAAGGAAATGATTTATATCATGAAATGATAGACTCAGGTGTAATTAAAAAAGAAGGTCCAGGGTCTAAAGCTGCGCTAGTTTACGGGCAAATGAATGAGCCTCCAGGAGCTAGAGCAAGAGTTGCTCTTACAGGACTAACTGTCGCTGAGTATTTTAGAGATCAAGAAGGACAAGACGTTCTTTTCTTTGTTGATAATATATTTAGATTCACACAAGCAGGTTCTGAGGTTTCAGCTCTTTTAGGAAGAATACCTTCTGCAGTAGGTTATCAACCTACATTAGCCACTGATATGGGTAATCTTCAAGAGAGAATCACTACTACTAACAAAGGATCAATCACCTCTGTACAAGCTATTTATGTTCCTGCTGATGACTTAACAGACCCAGCACCAGCTACATCATTTGCTCACTTAGATGCTACAACTGTACTTTCAAGACAAATTGCTGAAATTGGTATTTATCCTGCTGTGGATCCATTGGACTCTACTTCTAGAATTTTAGATCCTAGAATTGTAGGTGATGAACACTATAGAGTTGCAAGGGAAGTTCAAAAAATTTTACAAACTTATAAATCTCTTCAAGATATTATAGCTATTTTAGGAATGGATGAACTTTCTGAAGAAGATAAGTTGGTTGTAGCAAGAGCAAGAAAAATACAAAGATTTTTATCTCAGCCTTTTTTCGTTGCTGAAGTATTTACAGGATCACCAGGAAAATTAGTTGACTTAGACTCAACAATTAAAGGTTTCGCAGCAATTTGCAAAGGCGACTATGATCATTTACCAGAGGCAGCTTTTTACATGGTAGGAACTATTGAAGAAGCAATTGAAAAGGCAGAAAAAATGGAGAAGGAAGCAGCCGCTTAATGAGTGAAGAATTTAAAGTTGAAATAGTAAATCCTGAAAAATCTTTCTTAGCTAAAGATGATGTTTCTGAAGTTATTGTTCCAGCTTTTGAAGGTGAAATGGGAATTCTTAAAGATCATATTTCTATAATTTCATTTTTGAAACCAGGTATAATTAAAATTTTATCAAAGTCAGGTGATGAAAATTATTATGTTGAGGATGGGATTATAGAATTTAAAAATAACAACCTTTCAATTTTAACTAGTTCAATTTATAATCTTTCTGAACTGGATAAATCTAAACAACTAGATTTACTTAAACAAGCAGAAGAAGCAAGTCAGTCAGAAATTAATGATCAAACTAAATATCTTGTTGATCAAAAAATTGAAGTATTGAAATCTATTAATTGATAATATTTTTTATTTTTTCTTTAAGTTCTTTGTAAACATGCAGTTTAAAGTCAACAACCACTTCTGTAATTTGATTTATCTCAATCCATTTCCAATCTAAAAATTCTGGGTTTTTCGTTTTAATATCTATTTCTTTTTCATCACCAATAAATCTCATCATAAACCATTTTTGTTTTTGACCTCGATATTTACCCTTCCAAATAATTCCTAAAAGATGATCAGGAAGCTCATAAGTTATTGTGTCATCTAATTCTTTAATCAATTCTACATTTTTGATACTAGTTTCTTCTTCTAGTTCTCTGTAAGCTGCCTTCAAAAAATCTTCACCCTCATCAACACCGCCCTGAGGCATTTGCCAATAATTTTTAGGATTATCAATTCTTTTAGCAACAAAAATTTTATTTTTTTTGTTTAAAACAATAATACCCACACCATTTCTAAGTGGTAAATTTTTGAATTTTTCTTTCATATTACCCGTTAAGTAATTTAATAGCATAATTGAGTTGATTATCAGTTTTAGTTTTTATTCTAAATTCATCTGACTCTTCTCCAATTTCAATATCAGGTGATACACCAACCTCAGAGATAGACTTTCCAGATGGAAGATAATATTTAGCTACTGTTAGTCTAATTGCACCATCATTATTTAAGGGTATTATTGATTGTACAGAGCCCTTTCCATAACTATTTTCACCTAATAAAATTGCTCTCTTGTGATCTTTTAATGCACCTGCAACAATCTCTGATGCTGAAGCTGAGCCATAATTGATCAAAACTAGCAAGGTTTTACCATTTGTTATGTCTCCTTTTTTAGCAAACCATTTTCTATTTTCAGAGGCTTTTCTACTTTTTGTTGATACTATTTCACCATTATCTAAAAAAAAATCGGAAATACTTATTGCTTGAGAAAGTAATCCACCTGGATTATTCCTTAAGTCTAAAATATATGATTTTACTTTTTTATCTTTTTCAAATTTTTCTATTTCTTTTTTTATTTGTTTTCCACTATTTTCATTAAAAGAAGTTAATCTTAGGTAACCAATATTTTTTTCTAGTAGATCAGCTTTAACAGATTTAATTTGAATAATTTCTCTTACGATATTAAATGTAATTGCTTTTTTTACACCTATTCTTCTTACAGTTAAATCAATTCCAGAACCAACAGGTCCTCTCATTAAATCTACAGCCTCACTTAAAGATTTGCCCTGAACTTGGATGTTATCTATTTTTACAATATAATCCCCAGCTTTAATGCCAGCTTTAGATGCTGGAGTATCATCTATAGGAGATATGACTTTTACCACGCCAGACTCCATACTCACTTCAATACCCAAGCCTCCAAATTCACCACTTGTCTCAGTTTGCATTTGATTAAAAATTTCTGGAGACATATAAGCTGAATATGGGTCTAAAGATTGAAGAAGACCATCAATAGCAGAGTCCATACTTTTAGATTGATCAATCTCATCAACATATTCTTTGTTTATTTTTTCAAGAACTTCACCAAATAAATCTATTTTTTTATAAACATCATTCTCAGCAGAATTAACTCCATGAATAAAAATAGAGTAAAATAAAAAAAATATTATTAATTTTTTTTTAATCATATGATTAATTTTTCTTTTGGTATTAATTCAGACCACATTTTTTCAAGTTCATAAAACTTTCTTTTTTCTGGATGAAATATATGTACAATCAAATCTATACCATCTACTAATTTCCATTCATTGCTGTCCTTACCTTCTATTTTAGAGTCTATAATGCCATTATCTTTTAATTTATATAAAACTTGCTCAGATAAAGATTGTATATGTCTAGATGATGTACCACTAGCAATAATCATATAATCTGCCATAGAACTTTTATCTTTAAGGTCAATACTAATTATATCTCTAGCTTTATTATTATTTAAGGTTTTAATAATGATTTGTTTTAAATCAGAAATTTTATCCATTGATCATTTAAAGATTATCAAATTTTTCTCAATTGAGAAGAAGAAATATTGACTTTATTAAACTCTATAAATTTAAGATTTTTTGCACTTAATCTTTTAAATGTCTTTGAATTTAAAGATTTTTTTTTATATCCGTGTCTATCAAAGACAATAATATTACATATCTGCGAAATTGTTTTCCATTTATACCACTTATGAAAATTAATTAAATTATCAGCTCCCATTAAAAAATAAATTTCATCCTTTTGTTTTTTGGTTATATGATTAATTAGATCGATAGTTTTATTTGATTTAATTTTATCTTCATAAAATCTTACTTTAATGAAATTTGTTTTCTTTATAATTTTTTTACAATTTTTGATTCTTTCAGAAAGACTTACACTACTATGTTTTTTAAAAGGATTTTTTTTGGTGATGGCCCATATTACTTGTTTAAGTTTTAATCTTTTAGCTGCTTCTTTAGATATTGCTAGATGACCTTTATGAGCAGGATTAAAAGAACCACCAAGTATTCCAATTTTATTTTTTTTTAAATTCAAACTATTTCCTTATTTTTCCTTTGCTTGATATTTGATACTTATAGGAAACCAATTGATTTAAACCAATAGGACCTCTAGGAGGTAGTGTATTTGTTGAAATACCAACTTCACCACCAAAACCAAATTCACCACCATCTGCAAATTGTGTTGATGTATTGTGCATTGCAATAGAACTTTTTACAGATCTCAAAAATTTTTCTGCTGATTTTTTATTTTGAGTAATAATACAGTCAGTATGCATTGTTCCATATTTGTTGATATGGTTAATTGCTTCTTCTAAACTTTTAACAGATTTTACAGATACAATTGACGACAAATATTCCATTGACCAATCTCTAATAGAAGCTTTTTGTATTTTTTTATTATATAGCTTTCTAATTTTATCATCTCCAATAATTTTACATCCACCTTCTTCTAGTTTTTTTAAAATAGAAATACCAAATTTTTTAATTATTTTTTCGTGTAATAAAATTGTTTCTGTCGCTCCACAGATAGCGGTATTTCTTAATTTAGCATTGTAAACAACATTTCTTGCAATTCTAGGATTTGCATCTTTGTCTACAAAACAGTGACACACTCCTTCGAGATGACCTATCGTTGGAATTGAAGATAAATTTTGAACTTTTTTTACTAAACTCTTTCCTCCTCTAGGAATTATTACATCAATGAATTTATTCATTTTAGTCAGCATAAAATCAACCACACTTCTTTTTTTGACACCAATAAATTGTACAAAATTTTCATCTATTTTGTTTTTTTTAAGAGACTTTCTAAATAATTTTGAAAGTATAAGATTTGAATAAAATGCTTCCGAGCCACCCTTTAGAATAACTGGGTTTCCTGATTTAAAACATAATGAGGCAACATCAGAAGTAACATTAGGTCTACTTTCATAAATTACACCCATTACGCCTATTGGTATTGATATTTTTGATATGTTTAAACCATTAGGCCTTTTCCATTTTTCTAAGACATTATTTATTGGATCTTTAAAGCTTATTATTTTTTTGATTGAGCTAAGAATACCTAAAATTTTTTTTTCATCTAAAAAAAGTCTTTTGATTAAATTACCTCTTAATTTTTTTTTATAAGCATTTTTAATATCTTTTTTATTTTCTTTTAAAATTAACTTTTTATTTTTTTCGATTAATTCAACATAATCTTTTAGAACTTTATCTTTCTTTTTGGATGTTAGTGGAAAAGACAACGCTTTTTTTGATTTTTTTCCAATATTAAACAAAAAATTTTTCATTAAATTTTTACCATATCATCTTTATGTACCACCTCAGACTTTGAAACATATCCAAGAATTTTTTGTATTTCATTTGAATGATAACCTATAATTTTATTGATTTCTTCAGATGAAAAAGAACTTAGAGCTCGAGCAAATTCCTTACGTTTATTATCTAAAATTTTGATATGATCACCTTTTTTAAACTTTCCTGAGACCTTTTTTATACCTGCAGCTAATAAGCTTTTACCATTTAAAAGTGCTTTTTTGGCACCATCATCAATTATAAGTTCCCCTTTTGGTGATACAGAACTTATTATCCATTTTTTTCTAGCATGTAATTTTGTTATTTTAGATATAAACCAAGTACAATTATTTTTTTTTTCAATTTGAGTTATCGGATTTAAATTCAAACCATTTGCAATTATCATATTACAACCTGCTAAATTACAAATTTTAGCTGCCTCTATTTTGGTATTCATTCCACCACTACCAAATTCTGTTATTCCTCTAATATTTATATTTTTGATGTCTTTTTTTAAATCTTTAACTTCTTTGATTAATTTTGCATCTTTAAATTTTTTTGGATTTTTTGTGAAAAGACCATCAACATCAGATAATAGAATTAAAGTATCAGCATTTGTTATTTGAGCAACTCTTGATGCCAATCTATCATTATCTCCAAATTTTATTTCTGAGGTAGCGATTGTATCATTCTCATTTACGACAGGTATATAATCAATTTGAAATAAATTTTCTAAAGTTCTCTTCGCATTTATTGATCTTCTTCTTTCCTCTGTATCGTCTAAAGTTAGAAGTATTTGAGAAATATTTAATCTAAATTTTGAAAATGTTTCTGAAAATAAATTCATCAACTCAATTTGACCTATGGATGCTATTGCTTGGCTTTTATCAAGCTTTAGATTTTTTTTATTATAATTCATTTTTTTACACCCTAGAGCTATAGCTCCTGAACTTACAATAATTATTTTTTTATTTTTTGATCTCAATTTTTGAATATCTTTTGCAAAACTTGATAACCATTTTTTTCTTATTTTTTTTTTATCATCAACCAATAAGGATGAACCAATTTTAATTACAATTATTTTGGAGTTTTTAAGATGCATAAGATATCAACTTTGATTTAATTTTTGAAATGGAGCTTTTCTTTAATGTTGACAATAAAAGAACTTCTGACTTTATATTTTTCTTAAAATCTTTAATAATTTTTTTAACTTCATTATCTTCAATTAAATCTATCTTATTTAGAACTATTAATTCTCTCTTTTTAGAAAGTTTCGAACTATAACTTTTTAACTCACGCTTTACTTGATTATAACTTTTTTTAAGATCTTTATTTGTTATGTCAATCATATGTAAAAGTGATTTACATCTTTCAATATGTTTTAAAAACTGTATGCCGAGACCAGTTCCTTTATGAGCTCCTTCTACTAAACCAGGAATATCAGCTATTGTAAGTTCTTTCCCATCATAATTAGCTACACCAAGATTAGGGTTTAATGTAGTAAATTGATAGTTAGCAATTTTAGGATTTGCATTAGTTATTGCCGCTAATAAACTTGATTTTCCTGCATTAGGCAAACCAATTATTCCGATGTCGGCAATTGTCTTTAGTTGAAGAAAAATCGTAAATTCCTCACCAGCAGTTCCTTTGGTAAATTTTCTTGGAGCTCTATTTGTTGAGCTTTTAAATCTGGTGTTTCCAAGACCACCTTTTCCACCTGTAGCAGCAACAAACTCTTCTCCAATTTTTATAAAATCATAGATTAAAGTTTTGTTATCTTCTTCAAAAACTTGAGTTCCTAAGGGAACTTTTAGTATTAAGTCTTTTCCACCTTTTCCTGTACGGTTTTGACCTGCACCATTATCACCTCTTTGTGCCTTATGATGTTGTTGATATCTATAGTCAATCAAAGTATTGAGGTTTTGTTCGGCTTTTAAAATAACAGAACCACCTTTTCCACCATCACCACCATCCGGTCCCCCATATTCTATAAATTTTTCTCTTCTAAAACTAGGAGAACCATCTCCACCGTTTCCAGCTTTAATATAAATTTTTACTTGATCTAAGAATTTCATAATACAACACTAATTTTTAGTTGTACTATTAATTGGGTTTTACTGAAACAAAAGTTCTATCTGATTTAGTTTTTTTAAAAACTACTTTGCCTTTAATTACTGAAAAAATTGAGTGATCTTTTCCCATCCCAACATTTTCACCAGGAAATATCTTTGTACCTCTCTGCCTAACTATTATGTTTCCAGGAATTACACTTTCTCCACCATATTTTTTAACCCCAAGTCTTCGGCCAGCACTATCTCGTCCGTTTCTAGAAGATCCACCTGCTTTTTTTGTTGCCATAATTTTTTCCTAATTATTTACTTGCTTCTTTCTTAGCCACTTCTTTTTTTGACGGCTTAGTAATTTTTTCAGCTTCAGATAAAATTTTACCATCTTTTGAAAAAATTTTATTAATTTTTATCATTGAATATTCTTGTCTGTGTCCGTTTTTTCTTCTTGAGTTTTGTCTTCTTCTTTTTTTAAAAATTAAAACTGTTCTGTTTTTACTATTTTTTATTAAATTAGCTTCTACTTTTGCACCCTGAACAATTGGTGTACCTATTTCTATTATCTTTTTGTCACCATATGCTAAGATTTCTTTAAATTCTATTTTACTATCAGGTTTTGACAGAGGTAATTTTTCAATCTTTAAAATCTCACCAGATTTTACCTTATACTGTTTTCCACCTGTTTGTATTACTGCGTATGACATAATGTAAGTGTAATTAATTTTTTGTTATCGCAATATAGTCCGAGCGATTCTTTAGTCAAGCTCAATAAGTTAAAAATTATCCTTTAAATCTCTTAATTTTGAAAAGCTTTCGACATTTTTTGCTTTGAGAAATATATTGCACTCTATTTCATCGTTTAAAATGGTTGGAATTGTGGGTAATTTATTTTTAAGCTTTTCTCTTATTTTAATAATTTTATTTTTGAGCTTTAAATTTTTTGGGTCATTAGCTATACAAAAATTAGAATTTTGTAAGGTATATTCGTGGCCACAGTAAATTTTTGTATCTACCGGGAGCTTTTTGATTTTGTTTAATGAATTAAACATTTGTTCGTAAGTTCCTTCAAAAATTCTTCCACATCCAAGAGAAAATAAAGTGTCCCCAGTAAAAATTTTTTTTTCTTTAAAAAAATGAAAAGCTATATGTCCAGTGGTATGACCTGGAATGTGATAAATTTTTGCTTCAAAGTTATCTCTTTTCCAAATTTGATTATCTTCAACAAGTATATCAATTTCAGGTATACGTTCCTTGTCTCCTTTAAACCCAATTATATTTATGTTATATTTCTTTTTTAATTCAAGATTTCCGCCAACATGATCATAATGATGGTGAGTATTGAGAATATATTTTAAATTAATTTTATTATTTTCAATAAAGTTAATTATAGGTTTAGCCTCACTAGGATCAACCACGCAAGCATCATGGCTTAATTCATCAATAATCAAATAACTATAATTGTCTTGTAAACATTTGATTATTTCAATTTTCATTTTATCTTTCGATTAGAAATATGCCCAATTCAGCAAATAGATTTTTAAAAAATAAATTATTATTATTTATATTTGTTACGTTTTTATTCATCAGGGCTAAGGATTTATAAATTTTAAAATCCATTATTTTAGAAAACTTTACAAAATCTTTTATTGTACACATATGTATATTTGGAGTGTTGAACCAATTATTGGGTAGTGTTTTGGTAACAGGCATAGTCCCTTGAATCAATAAATTCAATCTAACTTTCCAATGACCAAAGTTTGGTATTGTAACGATTGCTTTTTTTCCAACTCTTAAAAGTTCATTTATAACTATTTCTGGGTTTATAAAAGCCTGTAAAGTTTGACCTAGAACAACATAATCAAAAGAATGATTTGGAAATTGTTTTAAATCTAGTTCTGCATTACCCTCTATAACAGTTAATCCTTTAGCTATACAAATTTGAACTTTTTCTTTTGAAATCTCAATACCTCTAATATCAACATTTTTATTTTTTTTTAAAAGTTCCATTAAAGTTCCATCATCACATCCAACGTCTAACACCCTTGTGTTTTCTTTAATTATATCTTTAATAATTTTATATTCTGATTTCATAATTATTATTCTTTATAAGATTTATCTAAAAAATTTTTGAGAGCTTTTAAAAAATCTGGAACATCTAATAAGAAAGAGTCGTGTCCTTTATCAGACTTAATTTCAACAAAACCAACATCTGCACCTATAGCGTTTAAAGCAATTACTATATCCTTATTTTCTTGCGTTGGATAAAGCCAGTCTGAAGTAAAAGATATGACAAAAAATTTTGCTTTTGTATTTTTGAAAGCATTAGATAAATTACCATTAAATTGTTTCACTAAATCAAAATAGTCCATCGCTCGAGTAATATAAAGATAACTGTTAGCATCAAATCGATCTACAAAAACCGAACCTTGATATCTTAAATAACTTTCTATTTGAAAGTCAGCATCGAAACCAAATTTAAGATCATCTCTTTCTTGGAGTTTTCTTCCGAATTTTTCTTGAAGACCTTTTTTAGATAAATATGTAATATGTGCAGCCATTCTTGCTACAGCTAATCCTTTGTCAGGAACAATGTTTTCAGAAGTATATTTTCCATCTGACCAATTTTGGTCTGCTGTAATTGCTTGTCTTCCAAGTTCATTAAAAGCAATATTTTGTGCTGAATGACTAGACGTACATGCTATAGGCACAACAGTTTTGGTTTTATCAGGGTAATTGCTTACAAATTGTAAAACTTGCATGCCACCCATTGAACCACCAATTATTGAAAAAAGTTTCTCAATTCCAAAATGATCTAATAAATTTACTTGTGCATTAACCATATCATTTATTGTAATTACAGGAAAGTCTGTTCCATAAATTTTCTTTGTTTCAGGATTTTCATGACTTGGACCAAAAGATCCCATACATCCTCCAATTACATTTGCACAAATTACAAAATATTTATTTGTATCTATTGATTTATTTGGGCCTACAGCATACGACCACCAGCCATCTTTATTAGTTATAGGATTAACACCAGTTACAAATTGATCACCAGTTAATGCATGAAAAACCAAAATTGCATTATCTTTATTTTTATTAAGCGAACCATAAGTTTCATAAGCTAGAGGGAAATTATTTATAATTTGACCACAATCTAGTTTTAATGGTTTATCTATAATTAACTTTTTAATTTTTTCTTTAATACTCATATTAAAAGCTGAAGTTTGAATTGAGAAAAAAAAAACCTTTTTAGCTGTTTTTTTTAAAGCGCTCGCAATTCAGTTAAATCAGCGCATAAATTTTGTACAAGAAGTTATTTAGTATGTCAATTTTATAAAATATTATCACTAATACTATATAAAAAATTGTCATTTTATTTATAAAGGGCTTAAAATTTAAAACATGACAAGTATAAGATTTAAAAAATTTAATATCGAGGCTTACAAGCCAGGTAAGTCTAGTATTAAAAAATTAAGGCAGGTTATTAAGTTATCAGCTAATGAATCTGCATTGGGTGTGAGCTCAAGAGTAAAAAAAATTATATCAAATAAAACTATTAAATTTTTTAAATATCCAGATAGCCAATCAACTGAATTAAGAAATCAAATTTCAAAAAAATTTAAATGTGATAAAAATAAAATAATTTGTGGAGCAGGATCAGACGAAATAATTCAGATGTTATGCCAATTATTTTTAAAACCTGAAGATGAAGTAATAGTTCCTCAATTTAGTTTTTTGATGTACAGAATCTACTCTAAAATATGTGGTGCAAAAGTAATATTTGCAAAAGAAAAAAAATTTAAAATATCAATCCCAGAGATATTAAAAAAAGTAACAAAAAAAACAAAAATAGTTTTTTTGGCTAATCCAAATAACCCAACAGGAACTTATTTAGGCAAATCTAAAATTGTTGAATTAAGAAGAAAATTAAAAAAAAATATATTATTAGTTGTTGATGATGCTTATGCTGAATATATGAAAAATCTAGATTACGAATCAGGTCTAAAATTATTTAAGAATAAACAAAATGTTTTTATTCTAAGGACGTTTTCAAAAATTTATGGGCTATCTTCTTTAAGAATTGGATGGGGCTATGGATCAAAAAAATTAATTGATGGTTTAAATATAATTAAACCACCATTTAATGTTAACGAAGTTGCACAAAAAGCAGCAATAGAGTCTCTTAAAGACAAAAAATTTTTATCTCGTTCAATTAAACATAATGTTATTTATGCAACAAAATTAAAAAATTTTTTAGGTACATATAATATTAGCTCCAATGAAGTTTCGGCAAACTTTTTATTATTAGATTTTTCTAAGTGCAAATTTAAAGCTAAATATTTTTATGAAAAACTCAAATCCAAAGGAATTATATTAAGATCTACTGAAGATGGTTATAAGATTAAAAATATGTTACGATTAACTATTGGTTCAAAAACTGAATGTTTAAAATTTATTCATACAGTAGAAAGAATATTTAAGAAATGAAAAATATATTAATCATTGGTTGCGGACTATTAGGCTCTTCATTATTAAGAAGAATTTCTAAAAAAAAATTATCAAAAAAAATTTTTATTTATGAAAAATCAAAGAGAAATATTGCAAAAATTAAAAAATTAAGATTATCAGGAATTTTAGTTGGAAATCTAGAACATGCTGTAAAAGATTCAAAGTTAATTATATTTTGTACACCAATGAGTGAATATAAAAAAATAATTTTAAAAATTAATAAATATCTTAACATGAATCATGTCATTACAGACGTTGGATCTTCAAAATTAAAATCGGAATATATAGTTAAAAAAAATTTAAAAAAAAATGTTTTTTGGATTTCAGGACACCCAATAACTGGATCAGAGGTAAGTGGTCCAGAATATGGAAAACAAGATTTATTTGAAAATAAATGGTGTATTTTAATTAAAGATAAAAAAACTAATTCTAAGCACTTAAAATTTCTAACTTCTTTTTGGAAAAAAATGGGTTCAAAAACTGTCATCATGGATGCAAAAAAACACGACAAAATTTTTTCTATTACAAGTCACTTACCTCACTTAATTGCTTACAATTTAGTAAAATCAGCGCAAGACTTTGAAAAAATACAAAAGTATGACTTAATAAAATACAGCGCTGGAGGTTTAAGAGATTTTTCAAGAATTGCAGCTTCAAACGAAATAATGTGGAGAGACATTTTTTTTGACAACAAAAGTAACATCTCTAAAGCAATAAATTTATTTATTAAAAATTTAAATGCATTTAAAAAAGATATTAATTCTAAAAATAATAAATCAATTCTAAAAAAATTAACACAAACAAAAAAAGTTAGATACAAAATTATTAAATTAAAACAAGATATTAATAAGCCAGACTTTGGAAGAAATTAAAAATTTTTAAGTTTACTAACTTTCAATATCTTTAAATTAGCAGTTTTTTTAATTAATTTTATTGTAAAGTTTGTTGGCATGATTATTACTTTTTTTTTGGGGCCATACGCATGTATAAATTGTGACTGACTTATACATATGCCTACATGACCTTTCCAAAAAATAATATCACCTTTAGAGAACTTCTTATAAATTTTTTTTTTACAAAATTTTATTTGGTCTTTTGAGTCTCTTGGAAAAAAAACCCTATTATAATAAAAAAAAATTTGAATTAAAGCTGAGCAATCTACTCCTCTACAAGTTTTACCCCCCCATAAATATTTACTATTTAAAAATAATTTAAAAATTTTAATAAAGTCTTTTTCTTTATGATTAATTTTTTTAGTATCATTTTTTTTTATCCATTGGTTTTTATTAAATTCAATATAATTTCTTATTTTATCTTTTATTGAAATTCCTGATCCAAAGTAAAGAAATTTATTTGTTGGTAAAAATTTGTTATTTTTTTTTTTGTAAATTCTTGACTTTAATTTAAAAATTTTTTTTGAAGGTTTAAAACTTTTAAGCATTTCATACTTTTTAATATAACCAATATAATTGTCGTAATGAGTTTTGATTTTAAACCAATTATTTTTTTTTGATAAAATTTTTAATTTTTCCCCATATAAAATTTGAGAACTAACCTCTGAAGACAATGAAGGTTTTGAATAAATATTTGCTATCGGATAGTTAAAAAAATTATTTTTCACTTAGTTGAAGTTTATTTCTCATAATCCAAAGAATAATAAGAGATGGAATGACCATTAGTGCCGTTAAAATAAAAAAAGTTCCCCAATCACCATTTAGCCAATCTACAAGTGCTCCTGAAGAGGATGCTAAAGTAGTTCTTCCAGCTGTACCAATTGAAGCAAGAAGAGCATATTGTGTTGCAGTATAAGCTCTATCGACCAACAACGATATGAAGGCCACAAATGCTACTGTTGCAAATGCAGCTGCAATGTCATCAAATATTACTGCGATCGCAAATAGTAGTTCAGATTTATCACTCCAAGCTAAAACACTAAATAAAAGATTAGTACTTGCCATAATAATGCCAGCCAAAAACATTGCTTTTAAAACTCCAGATCTTATTACAAATAATCCACCTAGTAGTGTAAAAATAACTGTTGTAATCCATCCTAAAGTTTTTGAATAAATTGCAATATCTGATTTACTAAAGCCTATTTCTTTATAAAAAATTATGGACATTCTACCAAGAAAAGCTTCACCAACTTTGAATAAAAAAACAAATCCTAAAATGCCTAAAGCTATTGAAAAACCATTTTTTTTAAAAAAACTGGTTATCGGACCGCTTATGGTTCCTCCTATCCAAGTTATAAATTTAGTAAAAAAATTTTGATTTTTAAATTTATCTGAAATTAATTTATCATTTTCTTTTTGTTTGTTATATCTCTCAGAATTATCTGTCTCATTTATAAACATTAAACCAATATTCATTAGAATCACTAAGATGCTTAAAATTAGAAATGTTAATTGCCAGTAGTTTTCAAAACCTCTATTTTGTAAAAGTTCAGCAGAAAATAAAGATAATACACCACCCAATTTATATCCCGTCCACCAACCAACCACAGCCATAGCTGCACCAGCAGCCATAGATTTTCCTTCGTTTTCTCCAATCTGTTCAATTCTTAAAGCATCAACAGTTATATCTTGAGTTGCTGATGCAATTGCGATTATTAAGCCTACAGTAATTACTAAAGCTAAATTTTCTGTTGGATTTATAATACTCCACATGGCTAATGAGAATAAGATTATAATTTGCATTAAAACAATCCAACCTTTTCTATGACCGATTTTTTTTGTTAAAAAGGGTATTTGTATTCTGTCAACCAAAGGTGCCCATAAATAATTAAATGCATAAACACCAAAAATTAATCCAGCCCATCCAATAGTTGATCTACTTAAGCCATCTTCCTTTAACCATAAGCTTAGACTACTTCCAATTAAGACCCAAGGAAAACCAGAAATGGCTCCTAATAATAAAATTTTTAACATTCTTTTATCAAAATAAATTGAGAACATTTCTGAAAGAGATTGTTTTTTTACTTCAAGCATTTTTAGTTTCTCCAAAAAGAAGGTAAAAATAATACTAATATAGCAAATAATTCAAGTCTACCTAAAATCATACCTAAAGTTAATATCCATTTAGAAACATCAGGTAGGGATGAAAAATTTCCATTAGGACCAATAATAGATCCTAATCCTGGACCTACATTAGAAATTGAAGTTGCCGCTCCTGAGATAGCAGTAACAAAATCTAAACCAGTTAACGATAATAGTGTAGTAATTAAAAAAAAGATTACTAAGTACATATAAATAAATGAAATTATTGAAGCAGTAAACTTGTTATTAACTGGGTTCTGATCGTACTTCAAAACAAAAACGCCTTTAGGATAGATGATTTTTTTAAGTTGATTTGAAATAAATGAATATAAGATTTGTATTCTAAATATCTTTATTCCACATGTTGTTGAACCGGCACATCCACCTATAAACATTAGTCCTAAAAATAAAACTAAAGGAAAACCACCCCAATTATCAAATTGAGCATTAACATAACCAGTTCCAGTCAATATAGAAATAACATTAAAAAAAACTGAACTTAAATTGACTTCAGTTGAACTATTTAAAGATAAATAAATTGATAGAATTACAATACTGACCATTATAATCTTTAAAAAAGTTCTAATTTGAATATCTGAAAAAAAAATTTTTTTATTACCGTTTAAAAATTTTATGTAAGCTATAAAAGGCAAACTTCCCAAAATTATAAAAACCATAGCAGAAATTTCTATTGAAAAACTATTAAAAAATCCTATAGACTCATTATAGTTTGAAAATCCTCCTGTAGCGATTGTTGTCATTGAGTGTGTTAAGCTATCAAAAACACTCATTCCAAGAACATTATAAGAAAGTGCACAAAGCAAAGTTAGGCAGGAGTAAATGTAAATTAATCTAAGAGCAATTTCTTTGGATTTTGGAAGAATTTTTTCAGATGAATCAGTGTTTGAAATTTTAAATAACTGCATACCTCCAACATTCATTATCGGCATTAAAGTAATTGCCATGACAATAATACCAATTCCACCTAACCATTGAAGTATGGCTCTCCACAGTAAAATACCTTTTGGCATCATTTCTAAATTTGAAATAATTGTAGATCCGGTAGTTGTAATTCCAGACATGCTCTCAAAAAAAGCATTTGTGAAAGAAAATTCAACACTAGAAAAAAAAAATGGAAGTGAACCAAAAATTGCTACACTTAACCATGATAATGCAGTTAGTAAAAAAGCTTGTTGTAAGTTTAACCTTTTGTCATGATCTAAATTTGACAAAAAAAATAATGTTCCAAAAATAATTGTAACAATCGAAGCGCCAAAAAAAGAGGAGTCAATTTCTTTGTAAAAAAATTGTGCAATTAATGGAATCAACATAAAAATTCCAAGAATTATTTGAAGAATTCCAAGAGTAAAAAAAACAGTTTTATAATTAGACATTTTGAAAGAACATTATTTTATGGTAAATAAATT
>Ga0209631_10003987_pt1 | contig 16606 bp, 8 predicted proteins | sample COG_08_FD_184752 | JGI IMG/M metagenome (GOLD analysis project Ga0209631, IMG submission 184752) | Pelagic Microbial community sample from North Sea - COGITO 998_met_08 (SPAdes) (version 2) | ecosystem: Environmental > Aquatic > Marine > Neritic zone/Coastal water | place: Helgoland, sampling...
TGCTCTGAAACCAGGGAAGACGAAGGCCCATCTGCAACTGTGTTGAAAACTCACCACCGAACATTGTTCCAGCAACAACGCCAGTACGATTACGAAGTTGATCGAAGTGCTTCTCTTTACCAAAACCAATTATTGCGCGATCGACAGCGTCAAGAATCATGAACTGCAGAGGGCTTGCCTGAGCTATTTGTTTCGGAGGAACTTTATGCCTGCGCCAGTCATACTCGAATCCGGAGATTATTCCGCCTCGCGCGACAGGGCTTCTACCAGCAGACGTATCATCAATGCGACAAAACTTGTCTTTATCCCACCGTTCCCGAGGAATTTCGGATTTTGGGTCATCATCCGTCAGAACCAGCCGACAGAATGATTCATACGCCAATGCACCTGGCAAAACGTTCTCGACACCAACGATAGCAATTGGTTCTTCTGGCCGATGAAAACACCTATCCTTCGTTTCCTGACTTACCGCGACTGGCGAAATCCTATTCACCAGTTGATCAGATTCTTCGGACACCCATTCATCGAGAACAATATGTGAATTGAGACCACCAATTCCAAAGGCATTGACGGCTACCCGTCGTGGCACACGAACTGAAACCCTTTTCCAGTGTTCCGCTTTCTGCGGAAGGCGAAAAGGAGCGTCTGCCCAGTTAATATCTCCAGAAAGGTTCCGACAGTTCGCAACAGGTGGAATCGTTTTATTTTCGATCGCAAGAATTGCTTTCAAGATTCCTGCCGCGCCAGCAGTCTCAAGCGTATGCCCAATGTTTGCTTTCACACTGCCAATCGGGATTTTTTTATTTCCTGGGGTGAGCCCTGGGAAAACTTCCGTCATGGCTTCGGCTTCAGTGGCGTCACCAAGTGCCGTAGAAGTAGCATGCGCTTCAACATACTGAAGTGGCACGCCATCACGTAGCTGATCGTGCGCCCGACGCATTGCCAATACCTGCCCTTCGCGACGCGGTGACCAAAGGCTTTTCCCACGACCATCTGAAGCGAGCGAGCACGATCGGACGACGGCCCGGATTGGTAGTTTGTGTGTTCGAGCATGTTCAAGTGAACAAAGAAGGAACATAACGACCCCTTCTCCAACAACGAGACCATCTGCCTTGTCGTCCCATGGGCACGAACCAGTAGCACTGAGAGACCGTGCCTGTGAAAAAAGGACGAGGGTGTCTGAATGGCAATAGGAAACACCACCAACCAGGGCCATATCCAGACGCCCTAATTCGACAGCACGAACACCCTGAACAAAGGCCTGAAGAGAAGAGGCACATGCACCATTAAAGGCAATGGCCGGCCCTTCAAAACCGAGTGACTGGGCAGGAAGCTTTGCTGCCAACATTGACCCAAGAGCGGGTTCTCCTTGGGCATTTCGTCCAAAAGTTTTCTTCCGAACATTGTCAACAAGCTGACTTGTAAGGTGATCTATCGTCGCTTCAGATAATCCTGATGCACTTGGAATTTCACGTAAGTAGTCGGCCACTTGTTCGATCTGAGCATGACAAGCAATGTCACCGGAAAGACCACTTGATCGAGTATGGCCAACAAAGACACCTGAATTTCGAAACGGCATATCCAAAGGATCCAGGCCAGCATGGATAGCGGCTTCATACGCGACATCACATGCTGTTGAAAAAGCGGGCTCCGGATGGTTTCTAAATTCGTGCGGCAATCTACTTCCGGGCTGCGGACCCCACGTATCAAGCAGACAAGCGATATCCGCATAGGTACGATTGAGTTTTCCAGGAACTGGGTCGTAGAGAAGATCACGATCGAGCCGCTCATCAGGAATTCTCGATACACGAGAGCCACCAGAAACAACCAAGTTCCAGAATTCCTGAAGTGAATCCGCGCCTGGCAATCGGCACGCCATCCCGACAACTGCTACGTCTTTTTTGCGCGAGCTTTGATATTCCTGTGATGTTTGTTTTTCCGGGGCAATCATCAAGAGACCTTCTCCCGCTGAAAAAACATCTCGTGAATTACTTGAACCGATTCATGGGGATCACCGTCTCCTTCGGAAACAATGAGTTGCCCAGTCTGAAATGCTCTTTCAGCCGTGAGACTGCCTCGACTTATTTGCAGTAATGCCTGGCTTGAGGTGCGGACACGAGGTCCTCTTCCCGGTTGTGGAAATCCGACACGAGGCTCTCTGCCCTCAGCCCATACAGACCAATTGCCTCCTCCGGGACCTGATACTTCAAAATCAATGCAACACTCATCGTTTTGCTCTGTCCAACCAGACGTTTGAGCAGCGACTGTTTGAGCAAACTTGGTCGCAACGTCAAATTCCGGGGCCTGCATTATTGGCCGAGGCCACCCAAAGTTTTCACGCAACGCAAATTCACACAGGCGGCGAAGCATTGCTGTATCAACATTCGGACATAGCAATTCACTTGCAGCCTCAAGAGTATTACTCGCATCAAAATCAGGATCATCTCTCCAATATGCAGAATACGTCTCCATCTGCTGCCGAAATTCATTTGCGAGAGACTCAACCACCTGCGACGACTGGGGCTGAGTTTGACGAATACGTTTCTCTTTCCCGTACTGCGCTATGATTGCTTGCTTTGTAACTGCAGCAATCTCCTGAACAAGCACACGATTCGCAGGGGTTAAGTGATATGTCCTGCCATGCCAATAGTCTTTACTGACAATGTGCGCGATTACTTTTGATACCCAGTCTACTGGGACAAGGTTTTTAGATTCATTACCCTGGAGCCCAAGTGCCATCATCCACATCGATTCGGGTATTGGCGGCATACCTTGCATCATTGGCATAAATGATGCCATTACCCGGAGTGGCGTATAAAATCCGTGGTACGTGCTTGTATATGAAGTCCGTGAGTCTCCAACGATAATCGCCGGTCGGAAAAATGTTGGTGATTCTGGAAAACCTGCGGCACGAACAATATTTTCAGCTTCTAATTTACTTTCCTCATAATCATTACCAAACTTTTGGCCCAGATTATTTTCTGTTTCATATATAGTTCCTGTGCGTAGACCACACGTGTATGCAGTGGATACATGATGGAAGCGAGGAATACCTAAATCTCGCGCGAGCGCGGTGAGGTTGGTTGTTCCGCCCACATTTCCCAACCATGGCTCTTCTGTTCGTGGTCCGCCCGTGGTAAAGGAAAGACTTGCTGCATTATGAACAATAGCGCGACAATTCCTTTTGAGCCATACTCGCTCCTGATGCGATATGCCGATCCCCGGACTACTGAGGTCACCAGTAAGGATTACTGGCCTGGGAAGATATCGACCTTCAAGTCGATCCCATCGGCTCATGATTGCATCGACTCGGGATCGAGCATCCGATGTTCTCGAGGGGCGAACAACAACGGCTACCCTGAGCCCCTTTGCGAGTAAATCTCTCAGAAGATATTGCCCGAGGAGACCGGTAGATCCGGTCAGAAGCGTAAATTCTTGCATGGATTGTTACGTTGCTTGAAATAGTGAATTTCAAAACGCAATCCATTGCTCGAAACAGCTCCCTCACCAGAAGATTCTTCCAGCCCGAGGCAGCAGCCATTTGCGTTTGAGCGGAAAAACACAGGTTTCCAGGAACCTGCGAGCAACCGCTAGACGACAAAATTAGGGTATATAGGCAATTTGTGCCTGGCAAGAAGTTTTTGCATTTTTGTCACATTTTTCTCGTATCCTCTCCCCCACAGCCGAGTGAATCCATGCTGAATCGGCTCTCTCACTCTGAAACTCAGTGTTTTCATACAAACCCTCCTCTTTTACACGGCAGCAAGAGTCTTTCTTTATCTCTTCCTGAATCCTGCAAAGAATTGTGGCTGAGTAGGGAACGTCTACTGCAAGTGCCCGTTCCCTTGTGTGAACTCCCGTGAGACCCTTGCTCCGTTCTTATGCTGAGTTTTGATTCTATTCGCCACCTCCACCAACGCGAGCAGAGTTTGAGATACTTCTACAAATGAAGGACGGCATCATTTACCAGAAAAAAACATCGCAAGACCACCTGTACCACTCCTGCCGAATGGATGAACCATATGGCCGAAGGCCGGTTTGTAACGGTCAGGATAGCCTGAGAATCTGAACGTCACCGATCTCCTCCCAATCAACCGATCCCATGTGTATTGAAAGAGAGGTGGAGAGGATGCCATGGCCGGCCGTCCCAACCTCGGAGGAGAATACGAATGGCGAAAGATACCTGGCGAGTTGTGACACAAGGCCGCAACGGCGAACTCATTATTCACGACTTCGATAAAGCTGAAGATATACCAACCTCACATCTGCAGGTTGGTATCGATGACTGTAGCACTGACCTTGAACTCAGAGGTGCACCCGTTTTCCGTTCACTTGTTGGCCCGATGCCTGAAGGGAAAAATGTTATTCGCTACGAAAGTCCCGAAGTCTTCGAGATGCTGACAAAAGAATGGGCCATCCCAAAGGCTCCAAAACGGCGATCACGAAAAAAGAAGACAGCGACCAATGGCTGAAACGATTTTCGCAAAGATCATTCGTGGGGAAATCCCGGCTCAGGTAGAACACGAGGACGAGTTGTGTCTTGCGTTTCATGACGTTTCACCACAGGCACCAACTCATATCCTCGTCATCCCTAAAAAGCCAATACCGAGTCTCACTGAAGTGACCGATGCAGATGCCCCTCTGCTCGGTCACCTCATGAGAGTGGCAACAGATATTGCGACGAAGTTGAATCTCGTCAACGGATACCGTCTTGTTGTGAATTGTGGAACGGACGGTGGCCAAACAGTGAATCACCTACACATTCATTTACTTGGTGGGCGATCACTCGGCTGGCCACCGGGATAACCCACAGACCTGGATTTGGAGCGTGGCCTGACCAGACTACTGCCACCAGCTTCGGACACGACCAAAGAATCCATCGTCTTCTTCAACGGCCTCGTCCTCTACCTTCATCCGGCGTTCTTCACGGCGGGCAATCCGCCGCGCAACTCTTTCTGACTGCTCGTCACTGACGGCTGCCTGCAGAAACCGTGGCCAGTATCCCTCGAGTCTCGAAAGCACCCTCGCAGTAGATCCGTCTGCGAGTTCCTTTTCCATCTTGTTGAGCACACCATGAAGTTCATTTTGCTGCTCCTGATTAAATACCAAGTCGTACACTTCAAGCTCATCAATTTCAACGACACCCGGACCGAGCATATCGAACCGTAAGCGTAAAGATTCATTGGGGTCGCTAGGGAGATCTGTTACCTGCAAAACAAAACGATTCCATCCTTCTTGCAAAGGTCGCCCACCGGCTGCTGCACCAACTGGCGCAAACCGATAGTACTGTTCGCCACTCTCAACTCCTTCGACTGCAATTCGTAGTGGCGGCTGAGGCACGGATGGGGGCAGTCGAAGCCAGACAGCAACACTCAAGCGACCCGTCTGCGGCGGCTGAAATGGATTACTCCGCACCGTCGCAAGGCTCCCGACTGATGTCATACGAATCGCCTGATTTTTTTCGCTCTCGCCTGCTGTTGGTGATATCGCTTCAATGAGTTCGAGTTCTCCCCCAGCAGCTTCAACAATCTCCCAGCCGGTCACACCATTACCCAGACTCGGTAAATCAAACCCTGGATTATCGAGCACTGGAATCTGAGGTGGCGTCTCGAGTACTGCCTGACGTTGCCGTAAGTCAGCAACGCTTTCCTCAATTGAACGAACTGCATCTTCTTCAAAATGCACTGCTCCAGCGAGTGGCCTGGTCTCTGTCTCCGAGCGATCCAACCGGACAACCCGAAGACTCCAGGGCATGACTTCAATCTCGAACTGATTGTTCACAGTTGAGAGTGTTTGTTCAGTGATAACGTCGACTCCTGTTGCAGCAGTATTCAGGCTCACGTCAACCCGTGCCGCCATCCGACTTGCATTTCCTACCAACAGCCAGGCCGCGTCACTGCCCTGAACAAAACGAACCGGAAAATCAGCTGGCACGCCCTGTACAGATTGCAGGTCTCGCACAGGAAAAGACAGGAACGCCTGGCGAATGGCAGTATCACTCACCGTCAATTCAGCCCAACGAAGCGACTGATCGAAAACGACCTCTGCATCAGCGGTCGCAAGCCCAAGAAGGAATGACTCCTGTCTCTTTGGTCCACCGCTTACCGCGTGCATGACACTCGGAGCAGAAAACTCTGAAGCATCAAACGGCCCATGCGGAATAACAGCTGAGATGTCTACCTGTTTGGGCTGCTCGAGCAGAACAAGCCCTCTTCGTGAGGCACGGCGTTCCCAAGCAGACATCGAAGCTGATTGATTCACTGTTGCGATTGTTGCAGCATCAATGTCGTCTTCCGTCGCAGTATGAAGCCGGGGCGCCACAAACACGGCATTCTTCGGGCGGGTGATCGCTGCTGGATCTAGGCCAAGTTCATACAAAATTGCTTGGTCATGAGGCTGGCCCGCGACAACTGGCCTCAATCGTTCAGCGACCGAACCCGTAAACATCAGGGTCGTTGGCATGATGTAGTAATTCCAGTCAGCCTCGGCAGCCACAATACGAGCAACACCCTGATGAAGCACCGCTATCTGCTCCGCCCGCCACGCCAGCCATGCCGAACGCAATTCTCCCTCGACTGCCGCAGCTCGAGTGACAAACCGATTGGGGCCTGAATCATGAAGAACAGTTTTTCCCTGACCCGTCTCCTGCACAAATCTCAGAAACGTGGTGTCATCAAGTCCCCAGGCAACGCCCGGAAGATGAAGCCATCCTTTGGCAGAAAGTTCCAACGCGATTCCGTCTACGACTCCAGACCCTCGCAGCCGCTCAACAAGTTCGGCAACAACATCGAGCACTGCGGCCTGCACGCGAGGATCAAGAATATTGTAATGGCGTCCAACTAACGTCTCAGCGGTGTCACGAACCTCACCGTCGCGGCCCACGCAAAGGAGTCCCGGCTTACAGTCATCCTGACCAAGAAGGCTTTCTATTCGAGGATGAATGCCATCGAACCGAAGCGTTGGAACCAGCCCCATGCCCGCCTGCTCACTCACTCGACACAGCAATGCAAGGCGGTTTTCCTCATCAAATGAGGGATCACCTGCGCCTCCTTCCCATCGTGGCCCTCCAGCAGTCAGGTCGGACTGCCAAAGACTCGCCCCGCCAGCATAGACATCAACCGCCAGACCGGTGACTTGCTGGCTCTTGAGACGCTCGGCGGTCTGCCACAGATCATCGTACCAGCGAACCCATCCAGCAGGCTGGCCCACATCTCCTTCGCCACCGGCCTGCGCACCCGTCGCCTTGCGTGGCACTGGCGCAAAGATCCGACGTTCCCCGTAACCACTCACCGGCAACGCCGAATCACCCATCTTTGCTGGTCCTCGATACACAGTCACCCGGCCGACCGTAGCCGGCTGATGACGCGATGAGTTACTGATCACCAGCAGCGGTGATCGAGTTCGAGGCCAGAAAACAAAACGGTGCCGACGAAGCACTGCCGAGGAACCAGCAGGTGATCGTGGCACCTCAAACCCACCGTCATGCCGAACTGAAATAAACGTATCACCAGAGTTCTGCTCAAGAACTGATAAACCAACCGCAACATGCTGGTCGCTCGGGTAGGCGACTTCCACTGCATGCGGCCGACCTGGTACAGCGTCCGTAATCACAATCCCTTCCCAGGTAGGCACACCCGAAGCACTCATTGGTGGCAGTCGAAGCATCGCACCAAGTTGATGAGCCTCAACGGTCGAATGGCCTGTCGAAAGGAGACCACTAAACCTCGGCATCAGGCTGTCGACAGAAGGAACCTTGGGAAGACCAGGCATCGGCACTTTCGGCAGTGACAACGATGGAATTCGATCGGCAGCGTCACCAAGTGATGGCATCGGCATCGCAGGTAAGGAAATTCTCCTCATTGATGCCATCGATGCTGCTGCCTGCCCCGGCAATCGCCGGAGCCGTTCATGCAAACGAGGACTCCCTGGGTCGAGTTCATAGACCAACTGCCATGACTCTTCGCCGTCCCCACTCGCTAGCATGCTGTTTGAAGAAACAACAAATTCTTTTGTGGCTGTCGCCAGAGTACGAGACCATCGCAGGCTCCCTTGTTCAATGGCTTCAAGCTGCAACTGATACACACCGGGAACCGAAGGAACTCCACATTCAAAAACAACCGGCTGCCATTCTTCCAGCATAATGCCTTCGCCAGTTGGTCTTTCGTCAAAAGGAACAAGTGGCTGAGATTGGATCTGCAGTTCTTCCCCGGTACGGATGTTTTTCAACGCAAGACGAAGTTCGACTCTCCCATACCCAGCCGCCCTGGTTGGCAGCAATGGATGCACATCGACCCGAGCCATTTGCTCCGTTTGCCATTTTGCATTGGGTGACACTGGTGGTGAAAATCGCATCCGTAGAAGATCACCTGCCACGACACCAATCGTCAGACGATTTCCGCTCCCATCGAGTTGATGGAGTGATTGATCAACCAGGAATGCTGCAACCGAACCCTCGATGCCCACTCCTGTCTCTCCAGGTGCTGCGTCCGTAGGCCTGAGCCAAATGCGAAGTCGCTTTGATTGCCAATCACTGATTCGCAAGTCAATCCCACCGCCATCACGTGGCTGCTTATTCTGAATAACCAGGGCTGCCCCTTCACGGTGCACCCCAAGAGCCTCATCTGAATGTTCTGAGAGAAGACACCAGTCAATATGCCTGACTGACTTACTGTTTATGAAATTATCGCCAGAAGGACTTTGGACTGACGGGGTTGTGAGCACTTCGATACGCCCAGTCCACAACCGCTCTTCACCGCCTCCCCATTCAATTCGTAGCCGAACAGGCGGTGGAGCTTCGTGTTCCGCTGCACGTACCAGGCGCGGTACTGCCACCGCCGACACAATCAGCAAGAGCACGAACTTGAACAAATGGGCAACCTGATGAAGGATCATCTCAGTAACTATGTACACAACAAATCTAATGACAGCCTCGTACCGTCAACGCAATTCAATGCACCTGCTTGATAGCAAGCGGGGGCTTTTCGTAGTGGCGAGATACTATCGATCACGCGACATGAGGGCAAAACCAGATCAGGGCCAAAATCCGCCTCTTGTGGCTATCGACGCTTTGTTCCTTCATCCACCAGCACGGCGGGTAAAGGTTCCGTAGCAGCCTTTGAATGCCGGTGGACTAGGGCGTCCAGGCAGTCTGCGAGACCTTTTGAGACATCCCGCGAACGATCTGCCACGTCGGACAGGTCAAAGTAATCATCTGGTTTCAGAAAAAGTTTTGCCGGTGCATCACGTGGCTGCACAAGCGACCAACCAGCAACCGTCAGAGCGTGACCACCGCCACCAACGCTAAACACTCGATCTCGAACGCCACTACGCCACAGCCCAGCATCACCTTCAAGAAGCCGCCCGATGCTTTGACCTACGTCTGGAGGCGTTCCTTCCACCTGTTCATGGTGCGTCGTTAAATCGCCCGAGCCTGCAACGCCCGAGCCTGCAACGCCCGAGCCTGCAACGCCCGAGCCTGCAATCAGTTCGCCAACAGTAGCCCCAAGGTCTACGGGCATCAGAAGCCCACCATACCGTTGACTTGCCTGCCGATCCGCGGGATCAACCAGAATCGCTGGCACATGAGTCAGTTCCGTGTAGGGCGCTGGTTCATCAGGAGCAATGCCAACCTGCCCATGCAAACCGAGAGGTATGCCTCGCAGTCCGAGTAGCAACATCCCGAATCGCTGCCAGCGACTACTGACTGTTGCGACAAGTCGTCCAAGCCAGTCATCCAAGTGCGCGAGTTCACCAGCGAAGATCTGCCGCACGGCACTCACTTGATCCGGGTCTGTCTCATCAGTTACGGCAAACTGTGGAATCTCAGCTTCGGGGCCAGGTGGTGGATCATCCTCATCAAAAAAACCCTCTCGCCACACCTGAGGCGCATCCCATGAGACACCAAGACTGTTCACGTGCACCCACAAAAGATCCGCGGTGCCTTTTTCGAACTCATGTATTGCTGCACGTAAAACGTGCCCGCAACTACTTTCTGATTCTGCTTCGACTGTCACCGGCACACATTGCGGAGCAACACCAACAACATTCAGAGTCGGGAACAGTGTCTTCAGATCTGAGAACTGTTCCTCAGCGTCTGTTACCACTGTCACGTTCCAACCGCGAGCTTCTGCGGCAGCCAGCGGTCCAACGACCGTGTCATGCTGATTGCCAGAATGCCCCAGAGCTATCTCATGGAGGGTTTTGGTGGGATCAGTTGTTCCGACGAGCACTCGATCACATGAAAGACCTGCTGAAGCAAACTGGCAGATCGTTGGATTGGAAGCCCATGTCGCTCCAAAGGGCGAAAGCATCCATGCGGGAAGCCGGTCTGCGGTGACGAGAAGCCAGCCTTCAGGGAGTTCTCCTTGCCAGTTGGACCGTGTTTGGTTCATGCTCTTGGTTATAAATCTTGGGTATAAAAGAGGACAGTATTCTGGGTGGAGGCTTCCACTGGCAACCGTCAGGCACAATCAATAATGACATCATCTTATCGGACAAAACCATCAAAAGCCGACGGAATGCCGTCTGGTATTCCATATATCGTCGGAAATGAGGCTGCCGAACGCTTTTCGTTCTATGGCATGAAGGCCATTCTGGCTGTTTTCATGACAGAGCATCTTGTTAATCGCAGCGGTGACTTAGCCGTCATGAGCAATACCGACGCCAAATTTTACTTACATTCGTTTGTGGTTGCCGGCTACCTTTTCCCACTCATCGGGGCCATTCTTGCCGACTGGATCTTTGGCAAATACCGCACCATTCTCTGGCTTTCAATCATCTACTGTCTTGGCCATCTGTCGCTGGCTGTTGATGAAACACGCCTCGGCCTTGGGATCGGTCTGGCACTCATTGCAATTGGAACCGGAGCTATCAAGCCCTGTGTGTCTGCGCATGTAGGTGATCAGTTTGGCAGTGGAAACCGGCATCTACTCAGCCGTGTGTTCGGGTGGTTCTACCTGGCCATCAACCTTGGGGCGTTGGCAAGTACGCTTCTTACCCCAATTCTCCTGAACGAAAAGAGCTTTCATGATCTTTTCGGAAGCCTTGCAGAACCTCTTGCAGGCGTTGGCATCGTACCGGGGCCATCACTTGCTTTCGGTGTTCCCGGACTACTCATGGCATTGGCAACGCTTGTCTTCTGGCTTGGCAGAAACACCTTTGTCCATGTGCCCCCTCGAGGGAAGGCATTCCTTCGTGAAGCATTGAGCGGTGAGGGCCTTCGGTCTCTTGGCAGTCTCATTCCAATCTATCTTTGCGTTGCAGCATTCTGGTGTCTCTTTGACCAGACAGCGAGCGCATGGGTGCTCCAGGCAAAATCAATGGACATGAAGTTACTTGGGGTCACCTGGCTGCCAAGCCAACTTCAGGCCGTCAATCCGCTGTTTATCCTTATTTTCGTGCCTCTTTTCTCCTATGTCATCTATCCCGCGATCGACCGAATTTTCCCTTTGACCCCCCTTCGAAAAATCGGCCTCGGTATGTTTCTGACGGTACCCGCTTTTTCAATAAGCGGTTTTATTCAAGTATGGATCGACGCTGGCCAGACACCCTCTATCGGCTGGCAGGTGTTCGCATACGCGCTGCTCACAGCCGCCGAGGTAATGGTAAGCATCACGTGCCTTGAGTTCAGCTATACTCAGGCTCCGCAAAGTATTAAGTCGATTGTGATGAGCTGCTATCTTGCTAGCGTTGCCATCGGAAACGAATTCACCGCTGTGATAAATGCTATGATTAGTCGACCGCCACTGAAACAGTGGCTTTCGGGGGCAAACTATTACTGGTTTTTCACCGGGGTCATGCTTTGTGCCGCAATTGCTTTTGTTGGCGTCGCGCTTCGCTACAGTGGCCGAACCTACAATCCTGAATCAACCTGAAAACCTTTCTTCATTCGGAGATGCCTCATGCTCAACCAGCCTGCAAACACAACCAGCCATACCACTCGTTTGACTCGTAGACACTTTGGCATGGCAGCAGCTGGTCTTCTGGTGGCATCGCAACGACGGTTTGCCAGTGCGGATAGCAATAGTTCGGCTGAAGCTCCTCTCTTCAAAATTTCCCTCGCCCAGTGGTCACTTCACAAAGCATTATTCAAGGGCCAGATAGACAATCTTGATTTTCCTCGAGAATCAAAACGAACGTATGGCATTGATGCCGTTGAGTACGTGAATCAGTTTTTCAAAGACAAAGCCAAAGACTACGACTATCTTGCCCAACTCAACCAGCGAGCCGCTGATGAAGGCGTCACGAATGTTCTCATCATGTGTGACGGCCTTGGCAAGCTTGGTGACCCTGACGAAAAGGCGAGAACAACTGCAATCGAGAATCATTTCCCGTGGGTTGAGGCCGCCAAACGTTTGGGCTGTCACTCCATCCGAGTCAATGCTGCAAGTAAAGGGTCATATGAAGAGCAGCAGAAACTTGCCGTTGATGGGCTTTCTCGACTATCTGAATACGCAGCGCAACTCGAACTCAATGTCATTGTTGAAAATCATGGCGGCCTTTCCAGCGATGGCACATGGCTCGCGGGCGTAATGAAGCAGATCAATCGATCTAATGCTGGAACGCTTCCTGACTTTGGCAATTTCCATGACTACGATCGTTACAAGGGTGTTGAAGAACTCATGCCATACGCAAAGGGTGTCAGTGCAAAAAGCCATGATTTTGACATCAACGGAGATGAAACAAAGACTGACTACCGGCGGATGCTCAAGCTCGTCCTCGACGCCGGATACCACGGCTACGTTGGAGTGGAATACGAGGGCAAAACCACTCCGGAACCCGAAGGCATTCAAGCAACAAAATTACTGCTCGAAAAAGTCAGAAAAGAAATGAGTGCTGCCTGATATTTTCTGTCTGGCTGGACATCCTACTTCGATGACCGATTTGACGGAATTGCAGAGAGATCCAGGTCGACGATCACCGGAAAGTGGTCAGAAATTTCAAGGCTGTTCGCGTGGCAGATAAATGCACGTGTGAGTCCCGTAGCCAGTTGCTTCTCCAGCAGAATGTGATCAATCAGGGTAAAAACATCGTCACCGTCTGCTGCCCCATTCTCGTTGTAATCCCAATGTGATGAGAACCGATCAGCGACGCGTGGAATATGTGCAGCTGCATTCACCAGTTCATCGCCATCACGCTGTGGATCGATGTCCTTTAGCAGTCGCAACACAGAAGTTTGAGTCTTCCGTGTCGAATCTGCCATTTCGACATCTGGGTCATAGTCATTCAGATCCCCAAGTAGAATGGGAGAATATTCCCGCTTCACGATCTCTCGCTGCACAATCCGCCGGACAATCGCGGCCTCAGCCATCCGCTGGGCATTGGCTTGAGCATCGCTTGGGTTGCTTTTGAGATGCAGGCCAATGAGCCCGAGCTTGTGTCCGAAAAGACTAAAAAAGCAGACTGCATGCCTCTTCAGAACAGCAATGGCTTCAACATCCCCTCCCTCTTCCTCTGGTTTTTTATAACGCTCAGCCGTCCAGGGTAATGGTGCCGACCCGTTCTGAATATCACGAAGCCGTGGCGTTGGGTTTGGTGCAAAGAGATGGATGAACCGGCCCTGAATTTTGTCTGGTTGCACGCGAGATAGAAAGGCAACATCAAAACCGGTGTAACCATCACGGCCATCGACATGATAGGACTGAAAATCACCGAGACCTTTGTCACGGAGAAGTGCTGCCAAGGCAACACACGATTCAGCAGAAGATACCTCTGAAAGGACAAGAATATCGGGATTCACGACCTCTACCACTGCCGCAACACCTTCGAGATGCTGCATTCTTCCGGGAGGGAACCGATATCGAGCAAAGCGACTCCACTCACCAGGTATAGTGAGCGACTCGACATTGAAGCACGCAATACGAACACATGAAGAATCGTTCGGATCCCCCGCTTGCAATTCTGCGGCTTGCAAATTGAGAAGAGGTGTAATCAGAACACACCAAAAAATTATTCGTACAAATATGCTGCTGCCTGATTGACGGGCGCCTACCTGCATCGTTACATTCTCTTTCTTCTATTGGGGCTATGGACCGGGAAGCCGGTCCATAGCTTTTTTTATTCACCATTGGTCTTTACAGCTTCGTCTGCTCCACGCCTTCAGAAATTTTATACAGCCCATGCCAACAGTTCCATTCGACAGCGACACATCACACCACTCATATGATTTCAATGCCTACAAGCCCTCCACCAGAAAGCACTCCTGCAGCACCTCTATCAACGGAATTATCCGTGTTGGTGAAACTTCCGTCGGCAAAGGTGTCTTCGCACGACGCCAGATTCAAGAGGGCCTACTCCTGAGTGAAATTCACGGAAAAGTGCTCGACGACTATCCGGAAGACTCCAGCTATTGCATGGCTCTTCCGAGTGGAAAACTCCTGGAACCCGCCGCTCCCCTTCGTTTCCTGAACCACAGTTGCGATCCGAACTGCGAACTTTTCTACTGGGAGGATCAAGATATCACCCTGCAGGAAGATCGGCTGTGGCTGCAAACAATCCGACCAATCGTTCCGGGAGAACAACTACTGATCGATTACTGCTGGCCAGCGGACGCAGCAATCCCATGTCAGTGCGGAGCAGCAACATGTCGCGGCTGGATAGTGGACCCGGACGAGTTCCACCTTCTGCCGACGCAGGAAACTGGCGACGATGGAGCCTCCTTGCAGTCATATTGATCTCCTGTTTGGCAGGCTACGGACTGAGTCGCATTCGGATTGACGATGACCTCCGGTCCTTACTTCGCAGTGTTCGTCCAACAAGTTTGTTCAGTGCCTCTGACGCCCAGCTTGTTGACGAGGAATTTGCTCTTGTCGATGCCATTGGGAATCGCTTCGGTGCACCCGATCGTGATTGCATTATTCGCCTCAACTGCCCTGAGGGTGACATCTTTCACGAGCCAGGACTTTCTCAACTCAGAAGCCTTGTGAAAGATCTCGAGGAGCTGCCTGACGTAAGCCAGGTTCGCTCTATCTTCGATGTTCGTCGGCAGGGTGTTGCTGGTGCGATACTACCGGTTATCCCCAAGTCGGCCGGCCAGCTCGACCCCCAAACACTCACTGAGGCGCGTGCTCGCGCCCATGAACATCCATTGATCAGTGGTCAGCTCCTCTCAGCGGATGGATCGACGGCATTGTGCATCGTTCGGCTGAGTGTGGGTGCCGATCGACCTCCTCACCTCGGGCGTGCTGTTGACGCTATTGAATCGACTCTTTCCGCTTTTACTGCAGACGGCATCAGCGTCCAGCTCACGGGTCTTCCTGCGTTGCGGCATCAGGCGGCTCTTGCACTTAGGCATGACATGCTGATCTTCAACTCACTTGGACTGACACTTGCTTTTATTCTTTCTGCCACGCTTGCACGAAGCCTTCGGTCGACAGTTGTTGCGTGCATTCCTCCGGCTGTTGGTGCCGTCTGGGCCATGGGAATACTCGGTCTTTTTGGTGCACCAATTAATATTCTTACGAGCGTCGTGCCATCTCTTGCACTCGTTGTTGGCACGTGTGACTCCATTCATTTTATTGAGGACATGCGACGAAGTGTCCGCCGCGGCACACATCAATTTATCGCTTCGAGTAACGCCATCCGGCGAGTTGGGACAGCCTGCGGACTCACCAGTATCGTCACTGCAGTTGGATTCGCATCGCTTGCTGCTGCTCGCATTGAGGCTGTCCGTACGTTTGGGATCGCCGCGGCTGCGGGCGCACTTGCAAGTTTCGCAGCCGTCACACTGCTGACACCACTTCTCGCATCAACTCAATTCTGTCAGGGGCTTCGTCTCGGTCGGTCGTGGCGATTGGCGAGTCGAATTGCTGGCACACTCACCACGTTTTCAATCCGACATGCTCGTCCGATTGCAGCAATTGGTCTTGTTGGAACACTGCTGCTTACAGCGATTGGTATTCAGGTTGATGCAGACAATCGGGTCGTTGACTCTCTTCCTCGACAGGCCAAATCCTCACAGGCGCTGGTTGCCGTTGATAAAGAGTTTGGCGGAGTCATGGGTGTTGATGTTGTCGTCCGCTGGCCAGAAGACGTGAGCTGGCGGAGTGACGAACTACTGAAAACACTCAATGAAGTGCATGCGGTCCTGAACACAGCTGAGGCAACAAGCCGTCCGCTCTCACTGGCATCAGTCACTAATTCAATGCCACCCCGCGTACGTCGCAGACTCTCTGCTGATGCTGTCAACGAGATGGTTGACCCCGAGGCACGCATGGCTATCGTTCGTGCTCGAGTCCGTGATGCGGGATCCCGCCAACTTGAAACGGTCTACGCCGACATTCGCACAGAGCTTGATGCCTTGGCAGCAACGCACAATGGCTGGCGTTTTGACCTTTCCGGCATGTCTGTTATTTCGGCCCGCAATATTCGACAACTCATCACTGATCTTGGCGGCAGTCTGCTTCTGGAAGTAGCCGTTATTGCCATCATTCTTGCCCTCGCCTTTCGATCACCAGTTGCAGGCATCGTGAGCCTGATTCCGAACGTCTTTCCGCTGGCTGTCATTGCAGCTGTTCTTGTGCTGACTGGTCAATCTCTTGACCCTGCAACTGTGATTGTGTTTAACGTCTGTCTTGGCCTTGCAGTCGATGACACCGTTCACGTCATG
>Ga0209631_10003990_pt1 | contig 16602 bp, 18 predicted proteins | sample COG_08_FD_184752 | JGI IMG/M metagenome (GOLD analysis project Ga0209631, IMG submission 184752) | Pelagic Microbial community sample from North Sea - COGITO 998_met_08 (SPAdes) (version 2) | ecosystem: Environmental > Aquatic > Marine > Neritic zone/Coastal water | place: Helgoland, sampling...
GATTGTACGGGACTGTCCTGGATTGCCTGCTTGGCTTTGCTAATGGCAAGAGTGGCGCTATTACTCTTTGGGCAGGTTGCGAGAAAAAGCGTGGCATGTGCGAGGTTTAGTTCGCACTCGGGCAGGCCAATTGTTTCGCATGCCCGGAAGGTTGCATCGGCCATAAGGAGTGCCCGGGAGTCGGCCAATCCGACATCTTCGGAAGCAAAAATCACGAGGCGGCGAGCGATAAACCGAGGGTCTTCTCCTCCGGCGAGCATTTTGGCTAGCCAGTAAATAGCAGCATCGGGATCGTTTCCACGCATGCTTTTGATAAAAGCGGAGGCTGTGTTGTAATGCTCGTCTTCATCCCGATCGTAACGAATACTGCGTTCCTTACAAAACCCGGCGACATGTTCCTCATTAATCTTGGTCTTTTGGGGAAGGGCCTCAACTATGGTTTCGATGAAATTAAATCCTTTCCTTAGATCACCCTCTGCGAGTAAGGCAATTTGTTTGATAACTTCCTTACTCGCAGTGCATGATCTCGCACCCAGTCCACGGTCAGAATCCCTTAAGGCCGATTTTAGAGCATTTTCAATAAATTCAGGGGGTATTGGTTCCAGTGAAATTAATTGGCAACGGCTGAGCAGGGGGTCAATGATGTAGTAGCGGGGGTTATGGGTTGTTGCACCGATTAGTCGTACATCACCGGATTCGACATCAGGAAGGAGTAGGTCCTGTTGTGCTTTATTGAATCGATGGAGTTCATCGACAAAAAGAAAACAGTTTTCGGAACCGTAATATCGAACAAGTTTGAGGGTCTCGCGTAGTTCGGCTGCATTAGAGGTAACAGCATTGACCTTTAGGAGTTTGCAATCGCCTTCGGCGGCAATCACAGAAGCAAGTGTGGTCTTTCCAGAGCCCGGCGGACCGGCGAGGATGAGATTGGACACCCGGTTTTCCTTGATCAGGTTGGGCAATAAGCAGCCTTCACCTAGAATGTGAGATTGACCCACGACCTCTTTGATAGATCGGGGGCGCATACGTTCGGCAAGCGGACGACGTGCCTCGCCTTTTTGCTTGGGTGAATCGAGTGAAAACTCTGTTTCTTTATCTTCCATTTTGAGTTGTTCATCCAAGCATCCATGGGACTTGAGAGCAAGAACGGGAAATTTTTATTTTAAAGTATACCGCGAGCGACAAATTTAGGCATTTGAAAATCGAGGTTTAGTCAAATTTTAATCGAGGTAAGGAAGGTTCCCATTTGTCGGGTTTGAAGCTTTTAATGGTATTGAATTTTTGATTCCATTTTAATGCATCATCAAAACTTTTGCCGGGGAGATTTTCCAAAATGCATTGAAGGTCGACATAATTAGCCCCATAGGTTTTACAAAAAGAAAAAATAGATTTAGCAGAATATGAGATCTCTTTCCTATCTAGATAACGACGAATTTTTTCTGCCGAAGTATCGGTACTGAAAGAAAGAGTCGGAGTGAATGGGCAAAGAATTTTAATCCAAGCTGGATGAAGGTGTGACGCTAGAGCAACTTTTTTATTTTTACTAAGAAGCTTGTTAATAGCCGGTAATTGAAATGGGGATATAATTTCATCCACGACCACTAGATCATAGTCCTCGATAGCCTGTACTTTAAATCTTTTGTGATGAGTCCATATCCACTTTACTGATTGATTGTGAAAAGATGGGTGATGATTGGCGATGTAATTTAAATTTGAGCTTTTTCCTGAACCACTTATTCCATGAAAAATAAGCAAGCGGGCATTATTGAAACTCTGTTTTGATAGACTGAGGAAGTCATCAAAAGGAGGGATATTTTGCACTCTTCTTTTCATGCAGAATAAAACTCCTTATGAATAAATACTCCCCGGTTACCAATCAGTTCTTGATCAACTAAATCACCAACGACCAACTGGACCTCCCAAACTAAATCAAGCCCGTGCGATTGACCGATCATTTGTCTCGGATAGAGTGCCTGAAACATTGGTTTGAATGAGAATTCCTCATTGAAATAAGTATGGATTGGAGCACCTTTGGGAATGATTGGGATTCTTCTGGAATAAAGAAGAACTGCACGGTTCGGATGACTGAAACTGACAGTTCGCCTGTTGCTACCATGGCCCCGTATATATTTACCTTTTTCCATATTACACGCAACCACGCGGAGGACTGGATCGATTAGATCTACACGGCTCCTTCCGGTAACAAGTTTGCCAATATTAATCATCGATTCACGATTTATTTTGCTGATCCTTGATCTGAAATGAAAGGCCATATATTTTTGAAGTTGTTTTCTCATCGCCCACCAAATAAAGGCACCAATTGCCCCGCAACCCATTAATGCTTTGACTATGGGTGAAGATTTATCCCCGTCGGAGCTATAATGGCTATATAACCAGGTCATATGTTCAGGAGCCATTTGATCGTGATAACCGATAATTAAGTTAAATACGATCAGGGCTCCTCCAATTATGATAAGTAGAATAGTTGCAATTTGATTCTCTGGGGGAATTGAAATGAGGTTCTTGAAAAAGTTGAAGGAGTCATTTGGATCAATCAGTTCTTTGGCATTATTTTTGACTTTCGCCCGTTTGGGCAGGTCCGTAGAAAGATGATTTGATAGACTAAATTTTGTGGTTGAATTAAAAAAAAGTGCTTTCTTAATTTTTATTTCCACAAAAGTTTGAATTTTAATTTTGGAACCGGAATAAGGAAATGACCCAGTCGCCTTTTTAATTAATGATCCAGCTACTTTAAGTTTATTGTCCCGAGAAATCGTAATATCAATTTCGTAAAGGCTTGTTTTGTGATGAACGGGTCGAGAGTCTTTGACAAAAACCTCCCTTTGGATTGAAAAGGTAGCTTTTTTACCAAAAAGTGAAATGTCTTTGACCTCTATTTTAAATTCAATTCCACCATCGGAAAGAGCTTCAGGATAAATTAGGATTTTTTCCGACATAAAAATGTATCTTCTATAATAGAGTTAAATAGGGCAAGAAAATGATATTTAAATATACATAATTTAGGGGAAGGTAATTTTAATCTTATGCCCTAATCCTTGTAAAGATTGCCAAATTAATCGAAAAATGAGAAATGACGGAAATGAAATCTTTTCTGTTCTCTCTCTCCTCCCTAATTTCTTTGTGTGTATTTTTAATTGCTAATAATAAACAAAGTCAATTAGCGGAAACTTTGCCTATTTTGAAAGGGAATAAAGCAGCTCAGACTTGGGTGAGCGCCTGGGAAGGTTTCGATCCAAGGGCAGAGCCCATGGATGTTGAGGTTTTAAAAGAATGGGAGGAAGACGGGGTTGTACTTAGCGTATTACGATATCGGATTGGAGTTTTTAAAGGACAGAAGGCAATGATGGCCGGGGTTTATGGATACCCAAAGGGAGGAAAGAACTTACCCGGCTTGGTTCAGATACATGGTGGCGGGCAGTATGCTGATTATAAAGCTCCGCTTAGTAATGCAAAACGGGGGTATGCATCGATTTCCATTTCCTGGGCCGGTCGGATTTCAGCACCGGGATACCGGGTAACCCCGAACGAAGTGAAACTTTTTTGGGAGGGAAAGAAAAATGACCCTAAGTACAAGTTAACGACGGACTGGGGAGCTTTGGACGCATACCACGCTCCCAGTCGATACGGAAAAGATGCATTCCCTTCGATTCCAGTTGCGGATTGGACATTTGATCCCGTTGAATCACCCCGCAATAATGGATGGTTTCTTGCCACACTTGGTGCACGAAGGGGGCTGACATTTTTGGAAAGGCAACAAGAGGTAGATGGTGGTAAACTAGGTGTGTACGGTCATTCCATGGGTGGGAAGTTAACGGTTTTGACTGCGGGGTCAGATAAACGAGTGAAAGCAGCAGCCCCGTCCTGTGGTGGAATAAGTGACCGTTACTCAACAAATCCGATGCACCTTTTGACAGTGAGTGACCCCCCAAGTTTGAAGAGAATTACCTGCCCGATTATTTTCCTTAGTCCGTCCAATGATTTTCATGGTCGGATTAACGATTTGGAAACCTCGATTGAAGAAATTAAAAGTAAGGACTGGCGGGTAACCTGTTCCCCCCACCATAATCATCAGGATACAGCGGAGTATGAAGTGGCTACCCAATTATGGTTTGACCAACACCTGAAGCAATCTTTCCAGTTACCAGAAACGCCGAAGTTGAAACTGTTTTTACCATCAGGCAAATTACCTGTGGTTACCCTGGGAGTTGATGAATCCAGTGAAATTTCAGCAATTAATGTGTTCTATACGCAACAGGCACAGACCGACGGGGGTAAGGATAATTCGAATAATACCAAAAACCGTTTTTGGCATTATTCAGCAGTTTCTAAGAATAATGGCAAATGGGCCGCTCATCTTCACTTGTTCAGTGTGGATAAACCATTATGGGTTTATGCCAATGTAAGTTATAATTTGAAGAAGCCGATATCCGGTGCGGGATACTATTATGGAATTTATTCTGCGAAGCAATTTACTTTATCCTCATTGATGAGGGTTGCCACATCCGGTGAGTTGAAAAAAGCTGGAGTCGTTTCCACATTAACGCCACAAGTCCTGATTGAGGATTTTAAGGGAGACTGGCAAAAGGAATGGTTTAGCTATAATCCCAAAAAATGGGGGATTAAAACTCATAAACTTTATCACCCAGCATGGGCTCCACCTAAAAGAGCAAAACTCTATTTTGAGATAAAAGCAGAATTACCCAATAAAATGATTGTAGGGCTCGATCAAAACCTGGCTGAGTTAACACTAACTGGTAATAACAAATGGCAGGGAGTAAAGCTTAGCCCATCTGATTTTAAGAATTTCGAAATGAAGCCAAGAGCAAATTGGGCCGGAATTATGGAACTCAGGCTGGATGATGAAGAAACCCTTCGCCCACCTAGGAATTCTGAAGAGAAAGCCCGTAAACTAGGAGCAAAATGGAAGGGAAGCCCTCCGGAATTTCGTTATTTGCGTTGGCTAGTCGAATAGCCTGAATTGTAATTAATCGTTGTATTCTAAACTAAAGTCAGAAGGGCACATCATCCTCTACACCGTCATCATATTCATCGAAAGTTTCAAAGGATGAGGAGTCCGGTTCGTTGGATGGGGGAGGCGAGTCTTCCGACTGAATTTTATAACCGCTGATTGAAGTAAACCATTTGGTTACTCCGTCTTTCCCCTGCCACTCCCGACCGTTGAGACGTGCCTCAATGGTTACTTTTTGACCTTTTTTCAGGCCTTGAGACAATTCAATCGTATCTTTAATGAATTCCACAGGAATTGGATTGGCCCACTTCCCGTCTCCGGTTTCCACCACTACCTGGTGCTTTCTAAATCCATTGGCACCGTATTCGCGCACTTCATCCACAAATACAACCTCTCCTTTTATCGTTACTTCATTCATGATTATGTCTTACTAAAATTGTGTTAGGTTACTAAGCAAATTATTACAGTCGATTGAAAAGAGTAAAAGTGAGTAACTTTTTTGATATTTATTGTGAATACGAAATTTTAACTTCATAAATGGTAACTGGTTAATACTATACTACGAAATTTTGAAATATTTACATTGGCTCATGGATAAGGGCATGAGATGGTAAACAAATGATAAGTATTTTTGTCAGGTTCTTTCTTTTTGTAACTCTTCTAAGTATTACAGGCTGTGGCTTGGATGTAAGCGGTGGGTTTACGGGGAAAGTGGATGGGAAAAGCATTACTATTTATTTTGAGGAAAGTAATGCAGCAGTTCTTCATGGCTATTTTCCTGTTGAGCTAAAAGGCAGCTGGATCGAGGAAAAAACATTTAATGACCCACAGGTTTGGGTAACCTTCGACGGGCCAAAAGATAAGCCCTTTCGACTTCGATTTGAACTTGAACAGGATGGTGAGAATTTCCGTTTGTTAAAAATAAGGGCAAGACCGCTAGGGAAAGGAACCAAACTTAATTCCATTCCGATTGAGGATAATATAATTCTAACTCCCTTGCTTTCTAAATAAACACAATAACCTTTTTTCTCTAGTTTTTTGACCTTTTTATTCATTCCTTTCATGGGAAATTCAGAGGTTGTTAATCCGTTATAAAATTTTCTTGATTATAGAGTATATCTATGGAGTGTTAAGCATTTCCTTTTCTGCTTTTTTCTTAAATACTTTCCACTGAAACTTTCATTTATCATTTTTTCCCTTTTTCTCTTCGGTTGCTCACCAAAATCCGAATTAGTGGGTGGCAACTTATGTGAGTGCGGGAAAGATAACCCTTCTTGGAGGCGTGGATATTGCATGGAATGCTATAATTTTCTCCACCCTGATTTTAAGGAAAAATAAGTAATATTATTAGATTTCAAAGTTGATCACGGGTTGGCTGATAATATTATAAATTAATATGGCCGACGTAGCTCAGTTGGTAGAGCATCTCATTCGTAATGAGGGGGTCACCGGTTCGAATCCGGTCGTCGGCTCCATAAGTTAAGTTTCAATAATCATTCCTAGGAAAGTAAGGTTGAAGAAAATGAGAAAATATAAATAATTTCTCAAGTTATGATTTCACGTATAATCATCAAAGGCCTGATTATTATAATGGCCTCGGTTTTCGCGTATTCTTATCTGTATGTTGGTGTAAGGGAGCAGGAAGTATTAAAGATAATAGGAGGTTCCATTTCACTAGTACTCGGTTTTGCGGCAACGATTTCTCTTTTTTATGATCTTAAGAAATAGGTCCTGTTACTTTAATCGAAAATGAGTTTACCATCTTTGAAGGTCTGGAAATATTGAATTATTCCTTCCCTGTTGTAGAAATTGAACCGACCTTGTTTGTTTCCTTTATCATAAACGCCTTCCACTTTCTTATTTCCGTTTCCGTACCATTCAGTATGGGGTCCGTTTTTAAGACCATTTGTAAAAACTGTCTCCGATATTTTCATCTTGGATTTATTCCATATTGTTGAGGACCCATGTCTTTTATCATTTATGAAAGTGGATTCACTTATATTCCCATTTCCATGGAAAAATTCAAATTTTCCTGTTCTTAGATCGTCTTTGTAAGCACCATGAAACTTAGCTATGAAGTTTAAATCATAAATAGTAATATCCTCTAGCTTATTGACCCGTCTATCTGCTACATAGCTCATGGTATAATTTCCTTGTTTTTTACCATTTTTAATTTGTCCTTGTATTCTGATTGGCGGTTTATGGAAAACAAGTTGAGTATTCCAATAATTTGTAAAGTTACCTTCGAGTGCGCCATCTTTCCAGTTAGATATGGTCTTTGGGCATCCATTGTCATACCAGGTTTTTACTGATCCGTTAAAATCATTAAATCCTTTTGGCGGATGAAAGGAGTGGGTTATGGGGTGATCTTGCCCATGATCTTGTATAAGTTTAAATATTGGGTCATTAAAAGGTAAATATGAATCGAGGTCCTTAAGGGGGAGATCCTGAAAAGGAATTGAGTTTGGTTTTATACCAGCGTCTATTCCTTTGTACCCGCTCTTGTACCACTGAAGAATTCGAGTGGAATGACCCTTGTGAAATTGAGCAAGTATATGGAAATCCCCACTATCAAAAGTTTTTTTTGCCCATCCGTTAAACTTCTTTCCAGTTTTTCGGGAATAGGCTGTCCGGTTTTTATCGACTAAATTATTCCAATCGTTTGCATTCTCCCAAATTTCATTCATTACATCGATATCAGTTTTTTCCGAACAACTTAAAAATAAAAGTGAAAGAAAAGCTGGAAAAGAAAAAACCTTGATTGCCAAAGATGGATTTATTTCATTCATGAATTATGAGTATGCAAAAGTTTTGTTTTTGTGCGATCAAATCTATGGTGAACAAAATACTTGTTATTTGTCTTAAAATAGAAAAGATAATGGCATGACCCGTTTCCTTTTATTGAATCTTTCATTCTTGGCGACATCGCTATTTTTCGGGGGGTGTTTCTGGGCTAAGAAAGTAAGCTTAAATCAAGATAACTTGGATCTTATTGAAGATGGAATGTCCGATGAGCAGGTTGTTCGAATATTAGGTGAACCTGACCTCATTAAAGAGGGGCAGTCTAAAGATTTTTTTATTGAATGTTGGGTCTATTCCTACATTAAAATGAATCAGAACCCAGCGGTAAAAATGGGTAGTTATCCGTTACAGGTTAAGAAATTACATGTCTGGTTTGACCAGGCTAATAAGGTGCGTGATTTTAGCATGAGAACAGAAAAGGGAGTATTTGAGACTCCTCCATCTGTAGAAGGTTAAGCAAGGTCTGTACTTTGAATTTGGATTTGGAAAAAATCCAGATATTGAGTATCTACTTCAGTAATATCAGCAACATCCTGATGATGGACTGCAATATGTTTCAGTTTCAGGCTCTGTCTCATTATTATCTGGAATCCCGCATTTCTCCTTAGCTAGACAATCAGTAAAGGTTGGCGTGAGATGGAAAAGGTTGTCGTGAAATGAAAGACCATATTTACCAATCGTTTCTGATTGATACTCAACCTCAACCTCAAGGTTTTCTAGCAAAACTGATTTCTCTGCCGTATTGATAATATCGACAATTTTTTGAGGGTTTATCCTATGTTCGTAATCGTTGGCATGCCAAATTTGAAAATTAGCAGATCTCTCTTTACGAACAGTACCGCCACAATCGATGTAATCTTTTGTAATAATGCCCATTTCAGTAATATGAAAGTGGGCGGGTACACGTTCGTTATTCGGTAATACAAACTCGACCAGATCGAGTTTCAATAGGCTTTCTTTAAATTCCTCAATATTCATAACTTCCTTAAGTTATAAAAAGAATCCAAATCTTCAAATTAAAAGTAATTATAAATCAGTTAATAGTAATGCACTTGCTATTAAGGTCTTAGTTATTATTCGATGGAATAATGAAATTTCTTATTCCTGCTTTGTTTTTAATTATATTTTTTGTATCTGGTTGCCTGGATTTAGATGATGAAAAAACAGATGAAAATATCGATGCGGATCAAGAATCTGCCCTAGAAAGGAAAAAAGAGATAAAAGAACTGAAGCTTAAAGTGGAGACATTGGAATGGGAAAACGCCAGGCTTTCCCTAAAGTTAATTTCTGTAAATGGAGCCGCACTTGTCTTGGATAAAAGAACTGGTTTATGGCATCACGATGTAGACAGGATGCCTTTTACAGGGAGGGCAACGGAAGTCTTTCCAAACGGTTCACCAAGAGGAGAAGCTGATTTTCACAAGGGTGTTAAAGACGGAATGGAGAGATTTTGGTGGCCTAATGGAAAGCTGAAAGAAGAGGGGCAATGGTTTGCTGGCAATGCAAATGGCGTATTCAGGGAGTGGAATGAAAGGGGAGAAATGCTTAAAGTAGTTCGCTACAAAAGCGGACAGCTTATTGATGTAATTTACGAAAGGCCTTTCTCTGGTCAGGAGTGATTAATTAGCAGACGGGAGACCTACTGGCAGAGGAACCTGCCCCATAAATTTTGGGCGTTCAGTGAAAATTGGCCCCTTTTCGGACATAAGCGCGTCTTTTACTATTATCTGATAGGCTCGCATCGGATCCCCGTAAGAAAAGGTGATGATTAGATCGAGGCGCTGATTTGGGTTTTTCTCATAACCATCTTCATGCCTTGTAACCCAAAGAAGTCCACCGGCGTCCTTTTGGTCTGGTGAGAAGTAGAAAAGTTTGTCAGGGGACTGTGAATTAAAGCGAATAAGAACATCTCCCTGTCCTGCACCATTATTGGTAATTCCATTATTGAAGCTTTTATCTGAGTCTTCTTCTTCAGTCCCAATCATAAATGCTTTGGAGTAGGTTAATTTATCTAATACAAAACGGTAGTTCAGGTTGCGTTCCAAAAATAGACTGTTGTTGCCGTCAATATTCTGGTCTTTCTTGATAAGGAATCTCCCTTTTTCCCAACTTACGGGCACAAGGACTTCAACAGCGACAAATTTTGTTACCTTCCATTGAATACCATATTCTTTTGCTTCGTTCAAAATCGGTAGAAAGTCATCATTACGGATTCTTGCTTTTGAATAATTCGCCAGATGCCTAAGTTCCTTTCTCCATAAGTGTTGAAATACCAAGTTCCATTTTTGAGAAAAAGAGAAGTTTTCAGGAAATTCCTCTTTGTGCTGCTTGATTAAATTATCCCTTATATTTTTATTATTAATTTGGAATAAAAAAGTTTTAAATTCCTGTTCATTTAAAGAAAAAATGGAGTGGTTGTAGAAGGAAATGAAGTCTTCATTTTGAAAAGATTTGAAAATCTCTCTCCCTAAAACTTCCATTGGATGGGTTTGCGCGTTACTCAAGTAAAAAGTTGATAATAATAAAATTTTTAAAGTTATGATTTTGTAGACGCATCTCATCCTTAAAAAAGTAGTAAATTCTATCTCTTCACACAAGCGAGAAGATTGATATTTTTAAGCGATATGGATAATCAGATGTGAATATTTAAACAAAATATTGAAAATAAGAAATATGGTTCATCAAATGCTAATCTGGCGTTATAATGAAAAGAATCAGACCATTTGATACCAGGCAGTTGGAAGCATTTGATATGCTTTGCAGAACTGGCAGTTTTACAAAAACGGCGAAAAATCTTTTTTTGACTCAGTCTGCAGTAAGCCATTCAATGAAGAACTTGGAGGAAGAGGCAGGTTGTAAATTGCTGAGAAGACAGGGGAAAAAGGTGGCTCTTACAGAAGCGGGTGACAGATTACTTAATTTCATACGCCCTTTTCTCGATGAAATGGAAAATTTGCGTCAGGAACTCGACGGATTTGAAAAATTCGGAGGTGGGAGAATACGTTTAGGTGCGAGTTCTCAGGCGAGTCGTTTTCTGCTGCCACCCTTGCTTAAAAAGTTTCAAAAAGTACACAAGAACTGTCGGTTTGAGATAAAGTGTGAGGATACCCCGGGATGTATAAATGCGCTGGAAGATGGAAGTCTCGATCTGGCAATAACCCTCTGCCCATATAATTCATCGGAGATAGAATTTGTGCCTTGCTTTAGTGATGAACTAAGGGTTGTCGTTTCTCCAGCACATAAATGGGCGAAAGCTGGAAAAGTAGATTGGGAATCAGCATATAGTGAGAGCTTTATATTTTATAATCGAAATAGTTACACATTTCGTATCTTGAGTGATTATTTGGACAAACTTGGCTTACGCATTTCATCTTTTATTGAAATCAGCAATCCGGATGCCAGCAAAGAACTCATCAAAGCGGAAATGGGAGTTGGTATATTGGCAGACTGGGCAATTGAAGAGGAATCTAAAAAAAGCGAATTATCAAGTTTGTCGTTGGGGCCAAAAAAATTGACTCGCACATGGGGAATCTCGGTCCGAAAAGGGAGAAGGTTAAACAAGGCTGAAAGGTTGTTTATAAATATCGTTGAGGAATCTGGTAGTCATTGGATGGTAAACCGAGCGCTTTAATTTTGCTCCAAGGGTTGACTAATTCTTGTATCGCATAGTAACAAGATGAATGCGTTATACTATTTTCTTAGCGATATTTTTATTCTTAGGCTGTTCTTACCAAACTGATTATTCTGGTAGGAAATATCCCAAAAATTTCATCTTACATGTAGCAGATGATGTACTAGAATCTTTAAATGGAAATACATTTACAGCCAATATCCGCGGTATCCATCCTGTATTTGGAAATGCGATTAATATTAAGGTAAGAGGCTTAAGTGCAAAATCGATTACTGATCCTGACACAGAGATAGCCACTCTCGCTTTTCGCCAGTGGCATCGGTTTTCCGAATTAATAAAAGAGGCTAAGGTTATTGAATTGAGAGACTTAGAGCGAGGTAGTGATGGTTTTTGGGTATGGGCTGATGTTTATATTGATGGGGTTTTATTACAGGATGCTAACTGATCAAACTTGCAGGAAACTCTTAAATAAATCAGATTAAGGTATGATTAGGAAAATATTTTTTACCCCTTATTTGTTTCTTTTAGTAAGTTCGTTGAGTATTCTACTTGCTCAGGCTCGTTCACGGGAGGGAGATGCCCGTGAATTTAAGTTATCTCCTTTGGATAATGTAACATCTACAGAGAAACCAACCATGAATGGCGGGCGGTTAGGGGTTGATTTACTGATGGATGGAAAATTGCCGAAGGACGGTTGGCGTTCAACATGGACGGCTTGGTTTAAAGTTGATCCGGTAATAAGTTTTGATCTGGGCAAAGAGAAAAATATTGGAATCATTCGAATTTTCTTTCAACCCACTGATCGTGCTGATGAGTTAGCGGAAGTAAAAGTTGAGGTAAGCAGAGATGGTCAAAATTATCTTGAATTTAATGAATATAATGGCTTTGTGACAGAAAAAGGGAAAGGTGCGTGGGCTGAAATTGACCTTCGTTCGGTCAAAGCAAGATATTTCCGTTTATCCCCGAAGTTTCAGGGGTGGGGGCATTTGTGGGGAGAAGTTGAGTTCTGGGAAATTGTTAAATGAATTAATCTGATTGTTCTTTAACCTTCTGATGAGTATTCCAAAATTCCTCTAAACTCTGGCTGTTCTTGGAATCCAATTTGTAAATTTTATTGTTTTCATCCCGTAAGCGGAATACCTCCCAAATAAGAAAAATATTAATGATAATGGAAGTACTTAGGACGATGGCTATTTTTACTTTTAGTCTGGTTTTCATAGATTTGAAGAGAGTTTTACATATAAGAACTAGCAATCTGTATGTTTGAGCGGGTTATTAGGGGTGCAACCAATTTGTTTCCCGTTTGGTCAGTCTTAACCGGTGTGCTTGCATTAGCACGGCCCGAATATTTTCTTTGGTTTGGAAAAGATGCCATAGGGTATGGCTTGGCGATTATTATGCTGGGCATGGGGATGACTTTAGAACTTAAGGATTTTTTACAGGTTTGGAAGAACCCAAAAATAATTGGAATTGGTGTTTTTGCTCAATACTTAATTATGCCGGCTTGGGGAGCCCTTTTAGCTTGGGTGTTTAAACTGCCTGACGAATTGGCAGTGGGTTTAATTTTGGTCGCATGTTGTCCAGGTGGAACCGCATCAAATGTAGTTGTTTTTTTGGCAAGGGCAAACATTGCCCTCTCGGTAAGTTTGACCACTTTTTCGACTTTATTTGCAGTAATATTAACCCCTTGGCTCGCTGGCTTTTATGCAGGTAGGTATGTACCTGTGGACTCATGGGCATTATTAAAAAGTATTTGTCTGGTAGTTGTCTTGCCAATTGTAATTGGGTTGCTTTGGAAGCGATATTTCGAACAAAGTGCCCGGCGAATTTCCAGTTTTTCTCCTCTAGTTTCAGTCCTCTTTATTCTTCTCATAGTCGGTTTTGTTTTAGCCGCTAAAAAAGAGATTATACTCAATCATTGGTCCACATTGCTTACTTTGGTGGTACTTTTGCACACTGGTGGTTTTCTACTGGGTTATCTTACAGCTTTTGGACTCAAGTTAGATCAAAGTGCATGTCGGACATTTTCTATAGAAATTGGGATGCAGAATTCCGGTCTAGGCATGGCATTAGCGAGTAAGCATTTTTCGCATTTCCCAATGGCACCCGCACCCTGTGCATTAAGTGCGGTGGTACACTGTATTATTGGTAGCATACTAGCGGCGTTGTGGAGTCGTAAGCAAAAGCAACAGGTCGCCTGAGCCAAGTTTTCCATGGAAACTTGCAAATGAGTCTTATCAAATCTACATTCCTGTCTTAAGTAAATAATGAAAGATTTACCTCCACACATATTAAAACCTGAAGTTCATTGGCAGCGAGCACATGGATACCTTGATTTGGCTATGTATGAAGATGCACAGAGGGAATTACGGGCATTGCCTGATGTTGAGCCATGGGTGAAAAGATCAAAAGTTTTTTTTCTGAGTATTCATCAAGAGTTACAAAACTGGGAAGAGGCTCAAAAAATATCGAGAGGATTAAGGTATGAGTTTTCAGAAGAAGTGGACTGGTGGATAGCGGATGCTTATGCAACTCGTCGACATGAATCAATTACTGAAGCTCAATCTATTCTTTTGGAAGGACTTGCATTACACTTTGATGATGGATTGATCCGCTTTAATCTAGCCTGCTACGCTTGCGTTTTAAAAAGTCCTGGAGAATGTCTTGATTTTTTAAAGGAAGCAGTTAAGAGAGATGAAAAATTCAAATTAATGGCTTTGGAGGATGACGATCTGATTGATGTTCGCGATGCATTGCTTAAATTGGGATGGGGGAGAGCATTGGTATAAAAAAAAAGTTGTCCGGATTCACTCTGGTTGAATTATTAGTGGTCTTAGCGATCATCGGAGTTCTGCTAGGACTCATGTTTAAAGGTTACTTTTATGTGCTCGATAAACAGGCTCACAAACAGGCTCAGGTCGAATTGAAAGCCCTGAAGGTAGCAATCGAAAGCTATCGTCGTTCCTTTAATGGATATCCAACTTGTCCACAGAAGGTTTGCACCCCCGGAGAATGCCTCTTTCTATCGCTTGCTGGTTTTCATAATGAAAAAGGTACCTTGGAAATGCCACCTTATCCGCCAACCATTTCTACTCATTTATTTGGCTACGATTTGGAATCTTATGACATTGCGAAAGTACCTGATATTGAACATAATGAAGGCAAATCACTGATGCTGTGGCTCTCGGAAATACTTGGAAAAGATGTAGCATTCAGGGATCCTTGGGGCAACGAGTATGTCTATGAATACCCAATGGAAGATGATGGTCCAGGCTATCGACTTTTTTCAATGGGACCAGACGGAAGAACTGGGGAACCGGAATCGGAAATAGACGACTTAGAGTAAGGTTTGACTTGTGTAATCACTTTTTCTCAAGTAGTCGATTTCTGATTTCAAGTAATGGAGCGAGCTCCGGACTATTTGGGTTATCTGAAATTAAAATGTCTATATCTTGCATGGCATCATAATACTCACCTCTTCCATAATTAAGCATGGCCCGCATAGCTCTGGTGTATCGGTCAGTTGGGTCGATAGCAAGTATGGCGTCAATGTATAGGATTCGAGAAGAAGTTCCTTCCTTGTTCCCGCCAAAATGAATCAGGTTTCGAATCATGCGGGTAATAATATCTTTCTTTTTAGAAGGAATAAAATCCCGCTCTGTTAATTCGACGCCGGTAATTTCTGCAGCTTCTTTTCGTGTAACAATTTTTCCACTGAATGGATCAATTAAAATTTCTTTAGAATTAGTTGCTGATTTTTCTTTGTACACGGCTATGAAGTGACCAGGTAGTCCAAGTCCGCTGACGGGTAGATCTAGTCGATTAGCTAGTTCGATGAAAAGAACAGATAAAGTGATAGGCAGACCTTCACGGTCGTCCATTACCTCGTTCATGTAGCTATTTGAAGGATGACTATAGTCCAGAGTACTGCCATGAAATCCCATTTCTTTAAATAATTGATGGACCAGTATTTTTAGTTTTTCCTCGCCAGATGCTTGCTGGGGAAAATGAGATGAAATTTGCTGGGCAAGGTTTTCTGCTTTTTTCAGGTAGGTTTCCAAGTCGAAATCCGGATTTTCCAGACGGGCAATCAGGAGAGCTGAATGGAGCAGGTCGACAGAGTTTTCATCTTCATGTGCAAGTGACCGAGCAAGTTCATCAATACTTAACCGTTCCCTGATGTTCTTAGATAATTTATTTAATTCTAGGCTTTGCTTTTTAAGTAAGGCTGCCTGATCAAGAAGGGCTTGGGGAACTTGGTCTCCAAGTTTGACTAAGCGATCATAATCTTCATCAGGGAGGCGGTCCAACTTGGCAAGATTCCTTGTGATCTTTCTTACTTTTTGACGGGTTTCCTGAGTAATAACAGAATATGGGATCCGCCTCGCCTGTTTGAAGTTCCTGAATTCAGCCGTGGGCGAACGAAATTTACAAAGACCCACTCGTCCTTCAACAAGGGATTCGTCAATTACTTCAATCACGGGCTGATCATTGACAAAGCAGGTGATTTTTCCTTTTTCTTCTACCTTTACCCGTAAACGATTCCATTGATTTAGGCGGTATGCTGAAGAGGTAACCGTATTGAGAATATTCCAGGAGTAAACACTTTCTCCCTCGAAGCAGGTCAGTCTAAGTGATTCATTAGTGGGATAAAATCCGTAATGCTTATTTTTACCGTCAGCATGAAAAACGAGTCCAGCGGCACCACTTTCGTCACCCATTCGTACCTCCACCTTCAGTTCATAGGGTAATGGCATAGCGGGCATAGCTGATAGGCAAAGCATCCGACCTCCAAATCCAGAACCTAACCCTTCAGCGGTAATGATTCCGGCTCTCTGCTTCCAAATGCCCGACATGACAGATTCCCAGTCTGCTTTGTCTAGTGCTCCAATCGTAAGCCATTTTTTCATTGGTATAGGGTTTTGTTCCTTAAGTAAAAACTTGAGCTGATTGACCGGCACCCCAAAACCCATAGCACCTCCAGATTTTATTGCTAGTATAGAAACAACTTTTCCATCCAAGTCGAGTGTCGGGCTCCCGCTACTTCCAGGCTCAATCGGGATCGCAACCTGAACCAAAGGTCTTCCGTCCCCGATTTCAAGTTCTCTAATCGCAGAAATTACGCCTCGAGTCACGCTGTGACTATAGCCCAATGGATTACCAATGGAAAATACTGACT
>Ga0209631_10003994_pt1 | contig 16589 bp, 9 predicted proteins | sample COG_08_FD_184752 | JGI IMG/M metagenome (GOLD analysis project Ga0209631, IMG submission 184752) | Pelagic Microbial community sample from North Sea - COGITO 998_met_08 (SPAdes) (version 2) | ecosystem: Environmental > Aquatic > Marine > Neritic zone/Coastal water | place: Helgoland, sampling...
AGTCAACGAATGCGTCCAATGCACGCTTTGCGTCTGCTTTTGAGATACCGGCTCCTTCGGCCATAGCATCTACCAATTCTGCTTTGTTCATGGTATAGGGTTTAAATAAATTTGTTCAACGAGGTCAAATATATAGGTGGGAATTCAACGCTGGCAAGGGGTTCCGGTCATTTCGTGAATAAAGGAGTGCTTTTTGTTAATAAGCACGGTATTCAGATGGGATTTTTACGTGAAATCCAACGCTGCTGGTTGATTTTAGCATGTGTTAGCTTGCTTTTGCCCTCACGATTCGTTCATGGTAGATCCAAAACAATAAGGAAAGAGCCGGGATGCCCACGAGGTGAAGTGGACTCGCGTCGAGAACCAACCATTGAGCCCAGGATACGGCGATCGCTACAATCTGCAGGGAAACGACCAAAATGGAGAGGAAGGAGCGATCCCATGCTTTATTGGAGCTTGCAATGCTCAATAACAATGGCAGTGTGGCCGATAAAAATACCATGAGCCAGGCTATGGAATCCAAATGCGTGGAAAAACCAAGCAGTCCTACTAAACAAAGCACTGACCAAACAACTCTAGAAAAGATCAAACCTTTTTTCATGGTTCAAAATTACGAGCAGGTACCTTTGCACCATGAATTCATTTCAATTACCTGAGTGCCAAGTTTACCAGCCAGAGATTCGGTTCGTCGACATAGACGCCGCTGGAATCGTAAACAATGCCACCTATTTCAATTATTTTGAGCAAAGTAGGATTCAGTTCTTTGAAGGTCTTGTCGGGAGTAAATGGAATTGGCAGGAAGCGGGAATGGTGGTCGCTCGGCATGAAATTGATTATCGATTGCCGATTCTGTTCAATGATGATGTCAGGATTGTCACGTGGGTAGAACGTGTTGGAGAAAAGAGCATGACAGCTGCTTATGAAGTCATGAAATGTGTGGAGGGGAAGTGGCTGAAATTGGCATCCGCGAGTTCTGTTCTTGTTTCGTACAATCATAACTCGGGCAAAACCTTGGCTTGGCCATCAAAAATGCTCGAACCCATTCAAGCATTTGGCCTCGGTAGGCCCAACTTTTGACATCAATGTCCTGGCTCGGTTGAAAAGTTTTTGAAACTCACATTGAGAAAGTAACGAATCTTGCCGTTAAATTTGTTCGTGTACTTTTGACACCATTCATTTCTCAAATACCGAATTCATGAAAAATTTAAACACATTAATCGCTCTATTGCTTTTTACGTCGCTTTCTATATCCATGGGCATCGCTCAGTCGGCCATCACGTTCCAGGTGGATATGAGCAATGAAGTAGTCGCAGCAGAAGGCGTGCACCTCGCAGGTAATTTCCAAGGCTGGGATCCAGCGGCCACTGTGCTTACAGACGATGATATGGATGGCATTCATGAAGTGACCATTGAATTGCCATCGGACAGCACGTACGAGTTTAAATTCATCAATGGAGCATCTTGGGATTTTGCAGAAGACGTGCCACCGACATGCCAGGTTGAAGTTGCTGGGAACGATAACCGCTTCATTCACGTCGCGGCAGATGATGCAGAGTTAACATACCATGTGTGCTATGAGAGCTGTGCGGCCTGTGGTATGACCACTGTTCGCATGCGTGTTGACATGAGTGTTGAGGCGGCCGTATCGCCAAATGGAGTCCACGTTGCAGGCAACTTCCAAGGTTGGGATCCCGCGGGCAGTGCAATGTCGGATGCTGATGGCGATGGCGTGTGGGAATATTGGGCATCATTTTATCCAGACTCTTTGGATGAAGGCATGCTAACGTTCAAATTCATCAATGGCAACAGCTGGACCAACCCGAATGAAAATTTGGCAGGCGAGGATTGCGCTGACGACTTCGGTAACCGCGTCCTTGAACTGACAGACCTGAACATGGTCATGGTGGGCAATGTTGAAACAAATGCCGCTCCATGCTACAATGCTTGTGGTACCTGCCTTTCTCCGACCCAAGTGACTTTTCGTGTGGATATGACGACACAGGAAACAGTTTCAATAAATGGCGTGCACATCGCAGGGAGCTTTCAAGGATGGACCCCGTCAGCGAATCCTTTGACAGACGATGATGAGGATGGAATTTGGGAAACGACCATTGGCATTGCTGCAAGTGACATTCAATTTAAGTTTGTTAACGGCAATGACTGGAGTGGCAATGGCGATGGAAACGTAGACAATGAACTGATTGTAGGGGATTGCGCTGCGGAGGGAAGCGATAACCGATTATTGAGTGTCGGTGCCGATGATTTGGTTTACGAAGTATGCTATAACTCTTGCGAAGCGGGTTGTGTCGAAAATCCAGATCCTGCGGATGTTACGTTCCGTGTCGAAATGTCCGAAGAAGAAGTCAATGCGAATGGCGTTTGGGTCATTGGCAACTTCACCGCTCCAAACTGGCAATCGGGTGCTTTGCAAATGACAGATGCTGATGCAGACGGAGTATATGAAGTGACGGCATCGATTAGCGGAGCCTCAACGGTGCTTTACAAATTCGTCAATGGCGATCCTTCAACAGGTGACAATGGTGTAGATTTCATCGAGGAGTCGGGAATCCTATTGGATGAGGAGGGCAACGAATTGTCCAATTTCGAATTGGAAGGGTGTGGTCTTGCCAATGGATTTGGGGCATACAATAGAATCCATGAGCGAAGCGGTGAGGCTGAAATTTTAGAGGCTGTTTGCTTCAATAAATGCACCACCTGCGTGGTTGCTGTCAATGAATTATTGCAAGGTGAATTTACAGCGTACCCGAACCCGTTTCGTGGTTCTTTGACCATTGATTTTCAATCAAGTCAAGCTGAGGCTCAGTTGATCATGACAGATTTGTCAGGTCGTGAGATCATGATGCAGCGCATTGCTCCAGGCACAGGTTCGGTTGTTCTGGACACATCCAGTCTTCCTGCTGGTTCTTATGTTGTTCAGGTCATTCGAAACGAACTCACCCAGGGACAAATGTTCATCAAGCACTGATGCAAATAGTCTGAGTCTTGCAGTCGAAATAATAGAAGAGGGAGGGCAACCTCCCTCTTTCATGCGCGATATTTTCTGATTTGCAAAATTCATCTCTTGTCAATAAGTCCGGTGAAAACTCACGAATAAATATGTTGAACCAGGCTCGCTTGCTGCAAGGCACCTTCTATATTTGGTTTTGAGATTAACACAACTAAATACACTCATGAAACACATTTTACTTCTTTCTGCAAGCTTTTTGCTGTTTGGAAGCAGCTTTGCTCAATTAACAGAAATCAGCGTTGAGCCGTTTGTCGTTCACGATGGCAGCATCGCAGAGCTTGATGGAATGACGACGTACCACGTGTACGCAATGTGCACGAACGCAATGGACGAGATCTCGGCGGTTTATGGCGATGCCACAGCACCATTGAATTTGACTTCGACTACGGGTTTTTATCAAAACTCTCTCGGAAACAACGAAGGATGGCAGGTGAATCCCGCATTTTTTGGCGCATTTCCTTCGATCGAATTTGATTCTTGGATTACCATCGGTGCCATGAACGTCAATGAGGCTTCAGGATCCAATAACACGGTAGGTTTGACAGATGCATTCAATTCATTCAGTGCGGGAGGAGATTTCATTGTTGACTCCGACAATGGAGGGTCATGGTTCACTTTGTTTGGAGATGAAGTCGCCCAAGCAGGGGACGATTTGAAAGTTTTGATTGCTCAGCTCACCGTTACAAACGATGCAGTCATTTCAGGAAATTTCAATATTCAGATTTTTGTAAACGGGGCTCAATCGGGATCCGCTCTTTTTGAAGGAATACCTTTTAGCTCCTCCGAAGATGCTGTATTTGGTTGCATGGATCCTGATGCCGACAATTACAATCCGGAAGCAACAGAATCAGGAGAAACTTGTATTTATCCGTGTACTTTGGATTTGTCAGTTGTGGAGGTTAGTTCAAATTCATGTCCCGGTGTGGAAGATGGAGAAATTATTGTTTCCGCAGCGGGCGCTCAACTTGGTGTCTTGTATGGAATTGGTGAAGATGCGCCATCTTCAGCTGTTGGAATTTTCGATGATCTACCGGGAGGGGTTTACACCATCTCTGCTGCGGATGGAGCAGGATGTGAGACGAGTATCGAAGTGGAAGTTGTTGCTCCAGATGCTATTGTGATCTCTGCTGCCATGACTGAATCAGTTAGTTGCAATGGAGGTTCTGATGCCGTGATTTCGGGATCATCTTCTGGAGGGTCTGGTGCAATAAATTATAGTTTGTCTTCATCGTTTGAAGACAGCATGAGTGAGCTTTATTTCGAGAACCTCGGTTCAGGATTATACACCATCTTCGCCATGGACGCGAATGGATGTGTTTCTGAGAGTGGAGGAATCTCCATTGCCAATCCACAGGCATTGACTGTTTCTGTAAGTGGCGGGCAAAACGGCATCGCTGGAGCGACTTGCTCCGACTCTGATGATGGCGTTGTCTCGCTTATAACCATTGGGGGTTCTGGAACATCCGCTGGGATGCAGTTCAGTTCAAATGGTGTAGACTTTGCGCCGGGGAGCGTTCTCAATATTGGCGGTGGTATATACACCTTCTATGCAATGGATGTGAACGGTTGCATTTCTGCTACTGCAAACGAATACACGGTAGATGCTCCAGACCCAATTTTGATCACAGGGAATGCCAGTGGTATTTCTTGCAATGGTGATCAAGACGGAGCGGTATCATTCGATGCAACCGGTGGCAATGGAGGCCTTATGTTTTCATTCAACGGTGAAGATGCTGGTGGAGTGAATTCGGTAGGGGATTTGTTGCCAGGTGATTACGTGGTACTTGTGACTGACATAGAGGCATGCACTGCGGAAGTAACGTTCACTGTTGATGACATCAGCGCGGTAACAGCCAGTGCAACGGCGACAGCAGTTTCATGCAATGGAGAAACAGATGGATTGATTGAGGTGGGAGCAAGTGGTGGAACCAGTCTATTTGAATACAGCGCGGATGGTTCTGATTTCGGTTCCTCTCCGATGTTCACGGAAATAGCAGCTGGAACTTACACGTTTTATGTTCAGGATTCCAATGGATGTCAAGCATCCGTAGAAGCAACGGTTGATGAGCCGGCTGAGTTGTCTGTATCCGGTGTAATTGTAAACGATACAGGTGCGGGAGACGGTGAACTTGATATCACAGTAGAGGGAGGAAACGGCGGCAATACGTTCGCTTGGACAGGCCCGGACAATTTCACCAGTGCAGATGAAGACTTGACTGGATTGATAGCGGGTGAATATTCAGTGACAGTGACCGATGCCAATGGATGTTCAACGACGGAGGTGTTTGGTGTTCCTGTCGGTGTAGGTGAATATTCATTCCTGCAAGATGTAGTTGTAAGTCCAAATCCTAGTTACGGCTTATACAATCTCGCTCTGGCTCGTGCAAACGGTGAGGCTGTTATGTTGAACGTTTATGATGCCCAAGCGCGCTTGGTCTGGTCACAAACAATCAATCAAGCGTGGGGTTCAATGCAGGCCTCAATTGATTTGACCGGCATGTCAGCTGGAGCCTACCAATTGGAATTGTCTTCTAACGGAGCACGGCATACGATTCAATTGCTAAAGCAATAATGTTCAATTCTTTCTTATAGAAAAAGGGCCTTCGGGCCCTTTTTTATTTTCTCATAGGGCCTTCGGGCCCTTTTTTATTATCAGAAAATCGAAACCGTAGAGGTCGGAGGTGCGTAGAATGAAGCGTACCTCTCAACTTCTTGATTTGATTATGGGCTATTCTTACCGACTTTTGGGTGTGATTCACGCACTTCTTATATACTTCTTCGCAGGGATGTCTTTTGCCTGGTCTCAAGCGAGCACGTTTGTTGTTGAAGAGTTCATGGTACATGACGGTGTCCAAGGCGTAGCTGAATTGGCAGGCCAAACGACCTATCGGTTCTATCTAGAACTGAATGATCCGGAAGACTTCGTTTCGGCTATTTATGGGGGAGATGCAGCGCCCATGACGTTGTCCCTGGATGCGCCCATGTTCAATAGCCCGTTTGCAACGGGGTCTACCGCTGGAGGAATTCTTCCCATTGTCGTAGATTATTTTCCAGAAGTGGCATATGATAGTTGGGTAACCATCGGCTTAGAAAGCTCCCCAAATGGTGGTGGAGAAGCTGATGTTTCAGCGCTGCAAAGTGAAGACCAACCATTTTTGCAAAACTTCGTTTCTGGAACACCAACCGACGGGGAAGGGTTCATTGTCGATGACGAATTAGGGGGTGCATGGTTTTTACTCAGTGGCACAGCCAATGGATATGCCGGGGAGGATTTGAGGGTTTTGGTCATGCAGGTGACGACTGCGGGCCTTCCTTCTGGTACGTTGAACGCCCAAATTATTCCTGCCGATCCCGGATTGGGTTCGGAACAAGTGCAACAAGCTTTCGAAGGAACGGATGTTTGGGATGTACTGCCTTCACAGGCGTATCCTGGTTGCACGGATCCCGATGCCTGCAATTTCGATGAAAATGCATCTGAAGACGATGGCAGCTGTGAGTATGGCACCTGTGTAGGATGCATGGATAGCTGGGCGTGTAATTTTAATCCCAATGCTACGGAAGAAGATGGTTCGTGTGATTATCTCGCTTGCACAGGTTGTACAGATGCCACGGCATGCAATTACGATCCTGATGCGATATACAATGATGGAACATGTGATTATGTGAGTTGCGAAACCCTTGGCTGTACTTTCTCCAATGCGTGCAATTACGATGCGGAAGCAACTTCAAACGATGGGTCTTGTGAATACAGTTCGTGTGCTGGTTGTACTTCGGTTGATGCAGACAATTATGATCCAACCGCCACAATAGACGACGGCAGCTGTGCTTTCAATGGATGCCTCAATCCTTTGGCTTGCAATTACGATCCAACCGCCAACACTTCCGATGGCAGTTGTGATTTCACCAGTTGCATCGGTTGTATGAATTCGACTGCGTGCAATTATGACCCAAGCTATACAATTTCGGATGCGGCGGATTGTCAATTTGCGGAAGATGGATACGATTGCGTTGGAGATTGCCTTTCTGATGCTGATGGAGATGGTATTTGTGATGAGTTTGAAGAACTTGGTTGCACAGACGAAGACGCTATGAATTTCGACCCTGTCGCGACAGAAAACGATGGGAGCTGCGTCTATGCCATTAGCGGATGCACGAATCCACTGGCCTGCAACTACAACCCGGAGGCGACTGCTTCAGATGGGAGTTGTGAATTCACGAGTTGCATAGGCTGCATGATCATGGATGCGTGCAATTACGATGAAGCATACACCACAGCCGATAATGCATCATGTCTATTTGCCGACGAGTTTTACGATTGTACGGGAAATTGTTTGAATGACAACGACGGTGATGGAGTTTGCAATGAATTGGAACTCCCTGGCTGCACGGATGCGCTGGCTTCAAATTTTGATGCCAATTCAACCGACAACGATGGATCTTGCCAATACCCTGCTGCTTGTCACGATTCAATGGCGTGCAATTATGAGGCGTATGAAGGGTACTGCATTGAAGTGGAGGCGTATGCAGTGCATGAAGGATTCGTGGGCGAAAGTGACCTCACGGGGCATGTCACCTATCGGATTTACGCTTTGTGTGAAAATCAAGATGACTTTGTCAGTGCCGTTGCGGGAGACGATATCAATCCTTCTTTCATTCATACGACGACCTCATTTTTCCAGCATGAGGCTGGAGGAGCTTTAGGTCAAAGCATCAATCCGTTGGTGTTCCCTTTGATTCCTGATGCGGCTTACGATTCATGGGTCACCATCGGTCTGGAGTCTTCAGCTCAAGGCGAGAACGGGGAGTCAGGCGTGAGCGTCCTGGAGGGACTGGAACCTTGGGTTGAACCGTTTGAATCTGGAGGATCGTTGGTCATGTCAGACGACCTTGGTGGTGTTTGGTACATTTTGAATGGTGCCTCGAATGGTGTAGCAGGTGATGATTTGAAAGTGTTACTCGGTCAGTTTACGACGGATGGAAATCTGGATGGCCAGCTGTATGTGCAGTTTTTTGAAAACGGGGATGGAATCAATGGCGGATTCAATAAAATGATTGGTCTGCAAGATGCATGTGGTTTACCATCCTTTGCAGGATGCGAGTATCCTTTAGTTGCTTACAATTGCGATGGCGTCTGCCTTGCAGATGCGGATGAGGATGGCATTTGTGATGAGTTTGAAATTGCGGGATGTACGGATCCTGAGGCCACGAATTACCTGCCAGAGGCCTCAGACGACGATGGCTCATGCGATTACTTTGTCGATCCTTGTTTGGTGGATGTCATTCCACCGGTATTTACGTTTGTTCCCGCAGACTCAACGGTTCAATGCGATCAACCGATGCCGACAACCATGGCCACCGCAGAAGATGAATGCGACGAGTCGGTTCAGGTTATGTTCATCGATGGTCCCATTGAGTTTGTATATGATTGTGCGCCTTACAATTATCTGTGTACGCGAACGTTTTACGCCACGGACGACTCGGGAAATCAGGCAGAAGCTGTTCAAATGATCACTGTTGCTGATACGCTGGCTCCGGAGATTTTGAACCTGCCTGCTTCTGAAATTTGGGTGAATGAGCAGGAGGGGGAGGACTTTCCTGATCCATTCATTGCCGTGCAAGATGCATGCGATGCGAATGCGCAATGGTCATCTATTGATGAAATGATATCCCAGTCGGGAGATACATTGACTTATCATCGCACGTATACCACCTTTGATGCCTGTGGAAATGAGGCAGATTGGACGCAAACCATCCATCTGATAGTCGCGGTTGATGGGTGCACCGATTCGGTGGCGTGTAATTTTAACCCGGATGCGACAAATGACGATGGTTCTTGCTCATATGCCGGGGATTTTGTGGATTGTGACGGACTTTGTTTAAATGATTCGGATGGTGACGGTGTTTGCGATGAGTCTGAGATTGCCGGATGTACGGCTCCAACGGCTTGTAATTTCAATAGTTTGGCCACGGATGAAGATGGAGCCTGCGACTTCTGCTCTTGTGCAAACGACGAAATTTTAAGTTTTGGTTTAGAAATTGATACGGTGGCTGTCCATGACACCGGGGCGCTGGCAGGCATGGTTACATACCGGCTATTCGTTACGACCATCCTGGAAACTGATTTTGTATCAGCCGTTTATGGAAATGTTGAGGACACCTTGCTGTTATCCGCTGAGACGGGGTGGCACCAAGATGCGATGGGGTCGCATTTGGCCCAAGCAATCAATCCTGGGCTTTACAGTTCTTTTCCGGAACTCGCATACGATAGCTGGGTGACAATTGGAATCGACCAACCTGCCTCGGAAGGAGAAAATCAAGTGAATGCGGTGGGAGAGTCCGGTGCCGAAGGTTGGGTGGCGCAATTTGAATCGGGAAATGATCTGGTCATGGACGATGAGATTGGAGGTTCTTGGTTCATCTTGAATGGAGGTTCGAATGGCATAGCTGGAGATGATTTACGGGTACTCATTGCCCAAGTGACGACTCTGGGAAGCATGCAAGGTCAATTGAATGTTCAGGTTTTTAATGACGGCGACAATGGCGCTTCCTCCTTGCATCAATTTCATTTTGATGGGACAACGTGGACGAACCCGCCGGTTTTCCCTAATGCGTGCGGATGCATGGACAGTGAAGCACTTAATTTCGATGCTGAGGCGGTCTACGATGACGGTTTGTGCGCATATCCCGTGTTGGGCTGCACAGACGAGGAGGCTTGCAACTTCAACGTTGCTGCAACCGATGAAGACGGCTCCTGTGCCTATCCAGAGCCTGGTTTTGACTGTGCCGGCGAATGCCTGTTTGATTCAGATGCTGATGGGATATGCGATGAATTTGAAGTGCCAGGCTGCACGGATTCTTCCGCGATAAATTTCGATGTGAATGCAACGGATGATGACGGTTCGTGCGTTTTTTGCGAACTCATGTTAGACGTAGCTGCCTCGAATGTGAGTTGCGCTGAAGCAGCGGATGGTTCGCTGATTGTCTCAGCTCAAGGTGCCTATCCCGATAGCGGTGAAGTCATGTACCAATTGTTGCCGCAAGATGTCTTCCAAACAGATTCTGTTTTCAATGGGCTACCAGGCGGAGTCTATATCGTAGTGGCAACAGATGAATCTGGATGTGAGGCGGTAGTCGAAGTGGACGTGGAAGAACCAGCTCCTTTATTGGTGCTGCTTGATGAAGTGACAGGCTCTGCTCCTGGTGAAGAACAAGGAAGTATTGCTGTTTCGGTGAGTGGTGGGTCAGCTCCGTATAGTTTCAATTGGATTCAGCTTGACGGAACATTTCTGAGCGATGAAGAAGACATTCTAGGCCTCGACCCCGGGGTTTATCAACTCACCGTATCGGATGCCAACGAATGCTTCACGACTTCATTCGAAATCATTGTAGAAGCGATTGTTGGGGTAGCGGAGGTTTCAGATGCTGATGTGGATGTCTTCCCAAACCCAGCCAACGATGTTGTGCACGTAACCATCCCAAAAGACCTGGGTTTCGCTAGGATTGAATGGTTCGACATGCGCGGAAAATTAATGGCTTCAAAAGAGATCGCACCCCATTTGTATTCTTTAAAAATGGATGTGAGCGATTGGCCCGGAGGAATGTATCTGATGACGATTCAAAGCTCAAGCGCCGTAATCCAAAGAAAAATGAAGGTGTCGCGATGAAATGAGCGGGTACTATCTTAAAAAAGCTGGGCAGCAATGTTCAGCTTTTTTTTTTCTAAATCGATTCAATGATTTAGCTTAATCGGCCTAACTTGCTAGCGCAACAAATTCTCCGATGAAACCCATGAATCGATTCAATTCATTCCTTCTATCCTTGCTCGCCGTGATAGGCATAAGTCATGCACAGGAATATACCGTTACGCTTGAAGAGCATGCTACAGAAATAGTTCCAGGACTCACGACTTATCGTTTGTATGTGGATATGGTCAATGCAGATGACTTTTTGTCATCGGTTTACGGAGGCGATACAGCGCCACTTTCGATTACCACCACGACCGGTTTTTATAATGATGCATTTGGCGCCGTCACTGCAGACGGAATCAATCCTGCGTTTCTAGCGTTTTTTCCTGAAATGGCAGCTGACAGTTGGGTGACCATAGGCATTGATTCGCAATCTTCAGGTGATCAAGTCGCACCATCAACTTTGCAGAGCACGGACCAGCCTTGGACAGATTGTTTTGCATCGGGGTCTGAATTTGATGGCCAAGATGTGTTCATAGACGATGATACAGGAGGAGCATGGTACATTTTGAACGGTGCACCCAATGGATTGCCAGACGAAAATTTGCGCGTTCTGGCGATGCAAATGACCACCGACGGAGAAATATGCGGTACGATGAACTTTCAAATCTTCATCAATGGAGATGGACAAGACGGAGACGTTCGACTCACTTACACATTCTGCGGTGCTGGAACGTATGCGCCAAACCCCGAAGGAGATGGCTGCGTCGATGTAACTGCATGCAATTTCGATCCTGCAGCAACGGTGGATGACGGGTCATGTGAGTATGCTGAGTTTGGATACGATTGCGATGGCAATTGCTTAAACGATACAGATGCGGATGGCATTTGCGATGAATTTGAAACTCCGGGTTGTACGGACGTATTTGCATGTAATTATGATGCAGCGGCTACTGATGACAATGCAACATGTGAGTATAGTTCTTGCCTTGGTTGCACGGATGTTGATGCATGCAACTATGATCCAGAGGCAGTCTACAATGATGGTTCATGTGACTATGTAAGTTGTGCAACGCCGGGATGCACCAATGCGAATGCGTGCAATTATAACCCCGAAGCTGATTTGGAGGATGGAACATGTGAATATTCCTCATGTGTAGGCTGTACGGATGAGACTGCTTGCAACTATGATCCAATCTTCACATTGGAAAATGGTTCATGTGAGTATGCTCCGGAGTATTATGATTGCGACGGTAATTGCTTGATGGATATGGATGGTGATGGAGTATGTGATGAATTGGAAGTTGTGGGTTGCATGGATATGATGGCATGCAATTACGACATGACCGCGACAGACGATAGTGGCATGTGTGAATACGCTGAAGAAGGTTACGATTGCGCAGGCAATTGCCTCACCGACACAGACGGTGACGGTGTATGCGATGAATTTGAAGTCCAAGGATGTCAAGACACCGCTGCATGCAACTACAATACAGAAGCTACAGACGCTGACGACTCATGTGTGTATGCTGATTCTGGATACGATTGCGATGGCAATTGTCTCAATGATGCTGACATGGATGGTGTTTGTGATGAATTTGAAATTGACGGATGCATGGACGAGTTGGCCTGCAATTATGCGCCTTCTGCGACGGACGATGATGGCACGTGTGAATATCCTGACGAATTTTACGACTGCGATGGCAACTGCCTGAATGATGCCGATATGGATGGTGTTTGCGATGAATTGGAAATCGCTGGTTGCATGGACGAATCGGCCTGCAACTATAATGCTGAGGCGACTGATGATGATGGCATGTGTGAATATGCGCAAGAATTTTACGATTGCGATGGCAACTGCCTGAATGATGCCGATATGGATGGTGTTTGCGATGAATTGGAAATCGCGGGATGTACAGATGCAGAAGCGGCGAATTATGACGTCAACGCTACCGACGACGATGGAAGTTGCTATTACTGTGACATTGATCTCATCACGGAATCAGAGAATGAAACAGATGGAGATGCGTCGGGGTCCGTCAACTTAATTGTTTCGGGAGGTACGTTCCCTTATGAATTCAGTTGGACCGGACCTGATTCATTCACCAGTTCGGAACCTACACTTTCTAATTTGTCTGCTGGTACTTACGTTTTAACGGTTACGGATACCAACGGTTGCGAAGAATCCATTGAAGTGATCATTGAAAATGTTGTGAGCGTTGCGGAAATTGATGCCTTGACCTTTGATGTATATCCGAATCCATCGAACGGAGAGTTTTGGATCCAAGGAGGTTCAAACCTGACAGGTATGGCTTCTGTAGAAGTGATGGATGCTTCGGGTAGATTGATTACGAGTAAGGAACTGTACTTCAATGGTGCTCCAATGCAACTCCATTTGGGAGGTGTGGAATCTGGATACTACCTCGTTGTTTTGAGTAATTCCAAACAGGCAGGTGTATCAAGACTATTCGTTCACTAAAGAATAGACAGCGATAAAAAGGGCACCGAACGGTGCCCTTTTTTGTTTTATAAGTTTTGAGTGCTTTGGGTAGGTTTACGGATCGTTCGTTTCGATTATCCGTTGGATTTGAACCGTTGAATCGCTTCGCGTGTAAATGAACTCAAGACCAGCTTACCAGAAATTGCTGCTCTTTGAGTTAGCAACGTTTCCCAATGATCCGTTCCTTCCCAAAAGACATGTTTCAATGCCTTCATTGCTTCTGGGCTGGACTTGGCCAATTGGCGTGTGAGTTTGTCAACAGCATCATCCAATTCAACAGGCGTTTCAAAGACTTCCGCGTAGAGACCCTGTGATTTCGCCCAATCAGCTGAATACCATGAAGTGGCATCAATGGCCATGGCAGTATAGGCTGCCTTGCCTACTTTACGCTCTACGGCAGGTCCAACGACAAAAGGACCTATGCCAATCGCCAATTCGGAGAGTTTCACGGCTGCGTGGAGCGTTCCATAGGTTATGTCAGCTGCAGCAGCGATTCCTACACCTCCTCCTACAGCTTTTCCTTGAACTCGGCAAACAACGAATTTTGAGCTCCTGCGAATCGCGAGAATCACCTTGCTGAACCCACTGAAAAAATTCAATCCTTCCTGCTCGTTCTGGATGGCGATTAATTCATCAAAACTCGCCCCTGCACAAAATGCCCTGTCTCCGCCTGATTTTAATAAGATGACGTTGCACGCTTGATTTACACTGGCATCGTCGATTGCTTCTGCCAATGAAGTCAAAAGGTTTCCAGGGAGCGAATTGCTAGCTGGGTGATTGAACTGAATCGTCAATACGCCCGATTGGTCTAGATTGCTATCAACTCGTCCGGTTGCGGAAGCTTTGGTCATTTCGTTTAGTCGCGGTCAGATAAACCAACAAATGATCTTTCGTTGGAGCCTGTGAAGACTTGGCGGGGTCGACCGATTGGCTCCCGATTTTCAACCATTTCTTTCCACTGAGCGATCCAACCAGGAAGACGTCCTAACGCGAACATCACGGTAAACATATCTGTAGGAATGTTCAAAGCCCGGTAAATGATTCCAGAGTAGAAATCTACATTGGGATACAGACCACGCTCTACAAAATAGGAATCATTCAGCGCGACCTGCTCGAGTTTCTTTGCAATATCGAGGACGGGATCGTCCACCCCAAGTTGCTCCAATACTTCATCCGCCGCTTTTTTAATTATCCTAGCGCGTGGATCAAAATTCTTATAAACCCGGTGGCCAAATCCCATCAATCTGAATGAGTCGTTCTTGTCTTTGGCCTTGTCAATCCATTTCTGTAAGTCTCCACCGTCTTCCCGGATGGACTCTAACATTTCGATTACTGCTTGATTGGCTCCACCATGAAGTGGTCCCCAAAGCGCAGCGATTCCTGCAGATACAGAGCTGTATAAGTTCGCTTGGGATGAGCCTACAACACGCACAGTGGAGGTAGAGCAGTTTTGCTCATGGTCCGCGTGTAAAATTAAAAGTTTGTTGATCGCGCTTTCCACAACGGGGTCAACCTCGTAATCCTCCGTAGGGAGAGAGAACATCATTTTGAGGAAATTACCGCAATAGCCCAGATCGTTGGAAGGATACACCGTCGGATGGCCCATGTTGTGCTTGTATGCTTGGGCTGCGAGCGTCGGCAGTTTTGCAATCAAACGATGAATGGTTTTTTCAATGTCCACTACAGAACGGTCAGGATTCTGTGATTCTGGATAAAATGTACTCAAGCTTGAGATCATGGAACTCAACATGCCCATGGGGTGCGCTCCTTGAGGAAACGCTTCAAAAAAGCGCTTCATGTTCTCATGAACCAGCGTATGTTGAGTGATGCTGTCTTGAAAATAGTCTAATTGTTTTTTGTTCGGTAACTCACCATATATCAGCAAGAAAGCGACTTCCACAAACGAAGCCTTTTCGGCTAATTCTTCAATGGAATAACCGCGATAACGAAGAATGCCATTTTCACCGTCCAAGTAGGTGATTGCACTTTTAGTGGAACCGGTATTTTTGAATCCATAATCCAGCGTGATGTACCCAGTTTGGGCTCGCAACTTCGAGATGTCGATCGCTTTTTCCTGCTCGGATCCTTCGACAACTGGGAATTCGTATTCCTTTCCTTCTATGATAATTTGAACTGTCTCACTCATTTTGTGACGCGGTGATGGTTAAACGGTTTCTTTTTGGACTACCTCTGCGCGCTTAGCGCGTGCAAATATAGGGGATTGCACGTGAGCATAGTTTGATAGGATCAATCGCAAAAAATGGATTATTGAAAGCTTGGTACAAATGAATCACGGTAGGCTTCCCACTCTGCTTGCTTGACACTTGAAGAGAATTGATTCGCGAAGAATTTGAGATACATTTCCAATTGTGGTGGCGTTTTGTAACCCGGAATAGGAGCGATGATCGTGGCTTGTTCATCGAAATAGACCAGTGTGGGATAAGCATTGACGCCAAGTGCTCTGGATAGTTCATGGGTGCTGTTGCGCCCTCGTGCGTTCGGGTTCCAGCCAGGATTTGTGAATTCTTTTCCTTGATAGGTCACGGGATCGGGCGACTCGGCATCGAATTTGACCGCGTAATAGTTGGCGTTCAAGTATGCTATGACGTCCTCCGATGTAAACGTATTGCGCATCATCATTTTACACGGACCACACCATTGGGTGTAAACATCCATAACGATTTTTTTTGGCTCTTTTTTTTGCGCAGCTATGGCTTCTTCCAGAGACATCCAATTGATTCCTGAATATTGGGCATGCCCATTTCCAAGCGTGAAAATTATGAGTATGAGTGAGAGTAAGAGCTGTCGTAACGGCATATTGTCGATTTTCATGCAATATCGCAAAAGAAAAGCGCCCAAAGGCGCTTTTCTCAAAGGTTATGATTCCGCAGTCCTACATTTAAACGATGGGCCTTATCGAACCCCGTGCATGAGCTTGTTTAGAGGCTTATTGAACAAGGTGATGACCACTGCGAAAGCCACCAATACGAGACCTATCGTTGAGAATACATCTGTGTATTTGGTTAGGCCTTCTGCTGCCGTAAGTGTTTCACCGGAATCTCCATGTCCTCCTGTTAGAGAGGCGATGATGCCTCCAGCATAATTGGCGATTGCAAAACTTAAGAACCATCCGCCCATCGCAGTACCGGCCATATTTTTTGGCGAAAGCTTCGTTACCATGGACAACCCAATGGGTGACAAGAATAATTCGCCAGTCGTATGAAGCATGTACAAAAACACCAATGTCAATAAAGGAACCAATGCCTGGTCATCTGCAAATTTGAGACCGATAAGTGTGACCAAAAATCCAGCTCCAAGTTGTAAAATGCCCAGGGCGAACTTCATCGGAATACTTGGGTTTCTTCCAATTTTGTCG
>Ga0209631_10004001_pt1 | contig 16578 bp, 17 predicted proteins | sample COG_08_FD_184752 | JGI IMG/M metagenome (GOLD analysis project Ga0209631, IMG submission 184752) | Pelagic Microbial community sample from North Sea - COGITO 998_met_08 (SPAdes) (version 2) | ecosystem: Environmental > Aquatic > Marine > Neritic zone/Coastal water | place: Helgoland, sampling...
TTATGTTTACACGAATTACTGCTAAAGATTATAATTATGATGATAAAAAAATTTTAACTAAGAATCCTCATGAATATATTGATAAACTATTATATTTTAATGATACAAACAATTTAAGAATGAATATTAATTATGCATAATGTAAATATTGTTAATATATGGACAGATGGTGCCTGTTCAGGCAATCCAGGGCCAGGTGGCTGGGGAGTGCTAATAAAGTACGAAAATTCTATAAAAAAGCTATCTGGCGCTGAAAATATGACTACAAACAATAGGATGGAGATGATAGCTGTTATTAAAGCATTAAAATATTTAGAGCCTGGCCTAACTATTAATTTATATACTGATAGTAAATATGTAAAAGACGGGATTACAATGTGGATTCATAATTGGAAGAAAAAAAACTGGAAAAATAGCCAAAAAAAGGATGTTAAAAATAAAGACCTTTGGATTGAACTAGATTCATTATCGCTAAAGCATAATATAAACTGGAATTGGGTAAAAGGACACTCTGGTAATATTGAAAATGATATTGCTGATAAACTTGCTACAGAGGCAATTAAAGACCTTTAAATATTTTAGTCTAAGACTTTTAATATACTTTCTGCGCTTGAAACGTTAAATTCTCCGCCTTCTTCAACAGCTAAATGAGTAATTATATTATTTTCAACGATCATAGCAAACCTTTTACCTCTAAGCCCTAAACCAAAATTAGATCTGTCCATAGCTAAGCCCATAGCTTCTGTGTATTCACCATTTCCATCAGCTAATAAAGTAACTTTTCCTTTTGAATTCTGATCCTTTTCCCAGGCATTCATTACAAAATGATCATTAACAGCTATACATATTATTTCGTCCACACCTTTGTTCTTAATATCCGTAGAATATTCAACAAAACCAGGTAAATGTTTTGCAGAGCATGTGGGAGTAAATGCTCCGGGAAGAGAAAACAAGACTATTTTTTTACCATTAAAATGTTCTTCGACTTTAATAGTATAAACTCCATTAGAGTCCATCCCTCTTAATATGCCTGATGGCATTTTACTTCCTACTGAAATGGTCATATACAAATCTCCTAAATATTTAATATATATGTTTACTAAATTTAATTAAATATATCTAGAAATATTTTAAAATTATCTTGCATTGCTACTATGCAATTTTTGTAGACTTTCTTTTATTTCTTTTAATGATAATATTTCTGAATATACTAACCCATTAGAGAAACTAGAATGATATAAAGCGTTAAATGGAATGCCATATCTATTTTCTTTTTGTAAAAATTTATTAATTTCTTCATTTGGCCTAGTCCAGTCACCTTTCATTAATATTATTTTATTTGACTTCATTAAGTTTTTAAATTCTTTACTATTTAACACTAATAATTTATTTACTTTGCAAGTGATACACCAATCAGCTGTAATATCTACAAACACTGTATTTCCTCGATTAATTAGTTCTTGTAATTCTTTATTATCAAATTTAAGCCATTCTTCCTGCTCACTATAAGAAAAATCATGCTCTAAAAAACCAGTATTACTTGATATATATATATTACCTAAAAGTATAATGATTATTAAAACTAGATATTTTCTTCTTAAATATAAACGATAGATAATTATTAAGAAAACTACTAGAGATGATATAAAATAACTAAAAAAAGATAATCCTATAATGGATACACAGACATAACTCAACCATACAGCAGTTAAAAGTAATCCAAGCCCAAGTATGTACCTTAAATAATTCATCCATTTTCCAGGTTTAGGTAAAAAATTTACTAATGATGGAAAACATATAAATATAAAATAAGGAAGTGACATCCCTATTCCTAAAAATATAAAAATTAATAATGTAATATAGAAATTAGATGATAATGCAAAACTTACAGCTGTTCCTAAAAAAGGAGCAGAACAAGGAGTTGCTAATAAAGTTGCTAATGCTCCTTCAAAAAAAGCTACTCCATTACTCTTCTTACCTAAATATTTATTAATATTGGTGTTGAATTTATTTGGCAGGTTAAATTGTATTTTACCAAATAAATTCAAAGAGAATATAATTAAAATAAAAATTAAAAAAAGTAAAAATATAGGCTGTTGGAATTGGATTCCCCATCCCACCTGTCCTGTAATATTTTTTATAAAAACTGTTATAAATGCCACTAATATAAAAGAAGAAATAATACCCAATATTGTTAATAAAAAATTAAATCTCATATTATAAATATTTTTATCTTCAATACTTATTATTCTATTAATCTTCAATATTAGAACAGGAAGTACACATGGCATAAAGTTTAAAATTAAACCTCCCATTAATGCAGCTAATATTATTAAATAAATACTTTTAGAATTATTATTTTCAATTTTGATATCTTTAATACTTGCAGCTAAATTTTCTATAACAAATATTATATCTAATTCATTTAAATTAATTATACTTCTATCTAATATAAGTTTAGCAGAAATTTTATTATTAGTATCATCGATAATCTTAATATTATTTATTTTTATATATTCATCATTATTTTCTAGAAATATTTCTAGCTCACCTTCTGGAATATCAACCAAACTCTCCAAGAAAAAAAGTAATGAGTTTTCAGAATCCCTAATAACTGTAATATTATCAATACCAGCTGTTTTATAATCTATAGGTACTTTTGATAGAGCTCTTTCTATTTTATAGAGATATTTAGTATAGTTTGCTTCTCCTGTATCCAGGAGTAGAAATAAATTTGTTTGAAACGGTATACAGATATCTTTACAGACCTGAAAGTTAAGAACTGTTTGCAAATTTAGAGGCTTAGTTGGATCTTTAACTGTAATTAGAATAGGAATTATTACATTATCTTTATATATATTTGTTAATAAATTTGCAGCTTCATATTCTTTTTTAGGAAATGGCCATTTTAAATCGAGTGATTTTAAATTATTAGAGTTTTTATAATCTAGATTTGGGGGCATACCTGAATCTCCAGGTTGCCTCCAATATATTTTCCACCCTGGCTTTAAATTAAAATCTAAAGCTATATAAAAATTTTCCTTTTGAACTTTTGTAACAGATGAAATAAATTTTACTTCAACCATTTCTTCTGTAAAAATATTATGGTCTTGAGCATAAGATAAATTTATAAATGCAGTGAGAAAAATATATAATATTGGATAAAAAATTATTTTCATAATATTCAAACATAAGAAAATATAAAAACTAGCCATGATCACTATTTAAAAGAGCATATAATATATGGTCTTCCCATACATTATTAATTTTCATTGCTTCTCTTAGTACTCCTTCATTTTTAAAATTCAATTTTTCTAAAAGTTTTCTTGAACTAACATTATTATTTAAAGTAAATGCTTGTATCCTATTAATTTTTAAGTTCTTAAAGATATACGGAATAATACTTCGCATAGACTCTTCCATATATCCTTTTTTTATATTAGGTTCACCTAGCCAATAACCAATATTACAAGTTTGCACTACACTTCTTTGAATATTAGAAATATTTATTCCACCTATTAATTCCTTATTATTTTTTTTAAAACATAAAAATGAATATGCCTGATCATATGCAGCTTTTGATCTTTGTAATCTTAGTTGCTTCATATAATTACTTCTATTACAATTTTCAATATTCCAATAAGGCTCCCATTTATATAAAAAATTATATGACTCTCTTCTTAAATTAACCCAAGATTTCCAATCTCTTCTTCGAGGATGACGTATAATAATTCTATCGCTTTCAATATAATTATGAGGAAAGTAACCTTTAAAAGCATAAGCTATTTTTTTAAGCCGATTACCCTTAAATGATTTAGGTTTTATTACTTTAAATTTATATTTGCTCATATTAAATACTCAATATTAGTTTTAAGTAATTATAAACTTGAGTTAATAGATATATAATTTTTAATCTCATTAATGTCATTAGGCATAGATTGATATTTTTCTTTTAAAGTAAAAATATTTTTATACTTATTTGGTAATCTAGGAGTATTATCTATTGCTTGATTTACAGCAGAAGAAAATTTCACTGGATGCGCCGTTGATAATACAATGTTTAAACCTTTTAGATTTGCGCTACAAGTAGCCTCAAGGCCAACAGAAGTATGAGGATCAATGACAATATTTTTTTCACTGTAACAGCTTCTAATGCGTTCTATTGTTATTTCATCATTTACACTAACACCTATAAAAGTCTTATTTAATTCATGTAATATTTCTTTACTTACTTTGAAGGAACCATGAGTATTAAGCTTCGTCATATATTCTGTTACTAAAGCTGAATTAAAACCAAGATATTCAAATAAAAGTCTTTCAAAATTACTAGCTACTTGAATATCCATTGAAGGACTTAAAGTAGGAATCACTTCTGAAACTTTATAAATACCAGACTGAAAAAATTTTGATAAGATATCATTACTGTTTGTAGCAATAATAATTTTATTAATTGGCAATCCCATTTTTTTTGCAATATAGCCAGCATAGGCATCACCAAAATTACCGGTTGGAACAGAAAAATTAATAAATTGTCTATTATTATTCTTTAATACCTTAAAGACAGAATAAAAATAATATACTATTTGAGCTAGCACTCTTCCCCAATTAATAGAGTTAATTGATGCAAGATTATGCTTATCATTAAATTCTTTATCAATTAAAAGTTTTTTAACAACTGCTTGGCAATCATCAAAATTACCCTCTAAAGCAATATTAAAAACATTATTAGCGTTTATTGTAGTCATTTGTCTTCTTTGAAATTCACTAACTTTACCTTTTGGATGTAATATGATTATATTAGCTCTTGGGTTATTTTTAAAAGCTTCAATAGCCGCTGAGCCAGTATCTCCGGAGGTGGCTCCTATTATTGTTATATTTTTATTACTTCTCTCTAAAAATAAATTAAAAATTCTACTTAAAAACTGTAATGCAAAATCTTTAAAAGCTAATGTAGGGCCATGGTATAGTTCTAATATTTTTATATTATCATTATAATTTATTAGTGGAGCTAAATCTTCGCTCCCAAAATCTTTGTATGCATCTTCTGCAATTTCATAAATTTCAGACTTATTTACACAACTTCCACAAAACTTATAAATTATTTCAGTAAATAATTCTGAATAACTTAAATTTACCATTTCATATATTTCTTTTGAAGTTAAAGATGGAAAATTATCAGGTATATATAGACCTCCATCAGGTGCAAGGCCTTCCATAGTAATTTTACTAAAAGTATTATCAGAAATATTATATTTATTTCTGGTAGAAATATAATTCATTAATTTACCCAAAATGCATTAAATAAAATATCTTTAGTATTTAATCTTATAATTTATTTGTAAGGTAAACCAAAATAAAAAAGAAAGCATCATAAATAATATAACCGCTAAAGATTGATGAAACATTGCAATATACATATTTAATTCTGTAAAAATTACTGTAGCTCCAATTAATATTTGCAATACTATCACTGTTATTAACATATTTCGTAATATATAAATTAATTTATATTGCCTAGAATCTCTATAAAACTTAAAGACAAAATAAATACATATCGCAGAAATAATAGCTAAAAACCTGTGTGTAATATGTATAAATTTATTATGCTGAAAGATACTTAAACCATCGTTGGAACATAATGGCCATATATCACAAGCTAAAGAGGATCCACTTTTTGAGACAATAGCCCCCATTAACATCGTAATTATTATAAAAATAATAGAGATGATTAAAGTAGATAATTTACGCTTAATATTTGGAAAAGAAATATCAAAATTCAAGTTTAGACTTTGCATAAACACTCTTATAACTAGTAATAATAAAATTAATGCTAAACCTAGATGAACAGCAACAGACCAAGGTGAATTTCGATCGAATACCGTGAATCCCCCCATCAGTCCTTGTAATGCTAAAAATACTAGTATAGCATAAAGAGTTTTTTTATTTATATCTGAATTATGTAATTTAAAGCCTATTATAAAAACAAAAAGTGTAAGTGGAGCAATAAATATTGCGGCATTAAATCTATGAATCCATTCAAGCATAATTTGATAAAATTCATAATTAACTTCAGAAATTATAGATAATTTTTTCTGATCAGGAAACCATAACCCGTAGCATAAAGGCCAATCTGGGCAAGATAAGCCTGATCCAGTTAATCTTACAGCAGAACCTAGAGATATTTGGGCGAATATTACAATAATTAACATACCAGATAATATCTTTAGTAATGAAATTATCCTAGCTTTAGGCATATTATGAAACATTTTTTCTCCAAAATACATTCATAAATATACTTAGTGCCAAAGCTAAAGAAAACCATGTAATTGCATACTGCAAATGATCATTTGGAATATTAATATTGTATTGACTTCCAACTGGATATTCTTCTTCAAGATTGTTTTCTTCTACTATATAAAAATTTAATAATGGTGCTGATAGGTAATCACTAACATCATTAATATTGATGTAGTACCACTCATTTTTATAAATATTATTTTTAGGAGTGAAATAATTAATTTTTTGTTGAAATTTTACCATACCATTTATTGTAACAAGTCCTGATTCAATTTCATTTATGCTTTTAAAATTTTTAGGAATAAAGCCTCTATTTACTAAAATTGTGCCATATTGAGTTTTAAAAGGAACAACTAAATGTTTACCAACTTTTTTATTTAATACTTTTGAATAAATTGTAAAATGATTGTCATTCAAATAACTTCCAGTTAATGCAATACGTCTAAAGCTATACTTGTTAATATTATATATAATTTCTCTAGATATTTTTACTGGAGGCATTGATAAACTTAATTTCATTGAAGATAAAATATTAGTTTTCCATCTTAGTCTCTCTAGTTGCCAGGTTCCTAAAGAAATCAGTATTAATATAGCTATAGAGCTATATACTAATGATAAAAATAATTTTTTATTACTCATTATTTTAATTGGTTTTTTCAGTGGATAGACATATTAGCAGAGCTTTAAAAGGTCTTAGAATAAATACTGAAAGAGTAATTACTATAGGAAACCAAATTATTACATGTACCCATAATTTAGGCTGAAAATTAACTTCTAATATTAGAGCTCCAATAGCCACTAATATACTAGTTAAAAGCATTGAAAACCATGCCGCTCCATCTCCAATTTTATGTGTATTTATTTCATATCCACAGTTTGGACATTTGCTTAACAATTTTATATAGTATTTAAAAATACTTATAGAAGCGCAGTTTGGACATAATCCATAGATAACCTTCTTAAATAAAGATGTTCTTTTTTGTTTATGTCTTATACCTAATTCTTTAGTGGACTGTGCCACCTAAACCGCCCCACCAGTATATTGCAAAAAACAAAAATAACCATACTACATCAACAAAGTGCCAATACCATGCTGCGGCTTCAAATCCAAAATGATGGTCTGGCTTGAAATGACCTACTAATGCTCTTCCTAGACAAACAATTAAAAATATAGATCCAATAAGTACATGAGCACCATGAAAACCTGTAGCCATAAAGAAAGTTGAAGAATAAATACCATCAGTAAAACCAAAAGCTGCATGCCCATATTCGTAAGCTTGTACTGCAGTAAAACATACACCTAATATCACTGTTAGGACTAACCCCCAGATCAAACCACCTCTTTTATTTTCTTTTAATGCATGATGAGCCCAAGTAACGGTAGTACCAGAAGTTAATAAAATTATAGTATTTATTAGAGGTAAATGCCAAGGATCAAATACTTCTACTCCTTGAGGAGGCCAAGTACCTCCTGTATGCTCAACTCTTGCTACCTGAATTGCTTCATTTGCATAAAAGCTAGCATCAAAGAAAGCCCAGAACCAGGCTACAAAAAACATTACTTCGGATGCAATAAATAGAACCATTCCATATCTTAATCCTAATTGTACTGTAGTGGTATGATGTCCACCATGTTCACCTTCTCTTATTACATCTCTCCACCAAACAGCCATAGTTCCAAGACACATAATTAAACCTATACCCATAACTATGCCGCTATCTATTTCATGCATATACATAATTGCACCTACAGCTAATACCAATGCAGATATAGCTCCTACTAAAGGCCAAGGACTAGGATCAACTAGATGATATGGATGATTAGCTTTAGATGACATTATATATCTCCCTATATTTTTTAATATATTATATTAATTTATTAATTTTTTGCACTAGAATTTTTATTTATTTTACCTTTATTTTCACTTTTATCACTTGTATTAAAAAAAGTATAAGACAAAGTAATAGTTTTTACCTCTTGAGTGTTAGGGTCGGTAGCTATTTCAGGATCTATAAAGAAACTAACTGGCATTTCTACTTCTTCCCCACTTTCTAATGTTTGTTCTTCAAAACAAAAACAGTCTATTTTTGAAAAATATTTTCCTATTTTGGGTGGAGTTACATTAAATGTAGCAACACCTGTTATTTTTGAATCAGATAAATTTTTTGCTTTATAAAAAGCTAAATTATTAGTACCCGTTTTCACCATAACTTCTCTTTCTACAGGCATAAATTTCCATTTCAATCCACCGGCTACATCTGAATTAAATTGTACTGTAATATTCACTAAAGGAAAATTTGTTATATTTTTATCTTGTTTAAGTGCTACTGGAGTACCACCAAAACCTGTTGTCCTACAAAATAAATCATATAAGGGAACAGCAGCATAAGATAAGCCTATCATTCCTAACACTACAGAAACTACAAGTATGGCAGTAAATTTAGAATTTTTATTCATTAATATTACCCACCAATTTTTATAAATGAAATTATATAAATACTAAGGATTATAAATATTATTAAACAAGCAATCATCCAGTTCTTTTTTTTTAATTTAGAATTATTTTTTTTTTCATGTTTATTTTTCATATTAATTTATCCACATATAAATATATTTATCTATTGGCATTATCATAAATAATAAAAACAAATATAAAATAGAATACTTAAATAACATAGGTTCAGAACCAATTTTTTTTCTATATACATTCCATGAAAGATATATAAAAACTATTGTTAATAAACTGGATGTTAAGCCGTAAATATTTCCTAAAAAACCAAAGTACCAAGGAGATGGAGAAACTATTATTAATGATAAGGAATACAGTATAATATTAATTCTAGTAATTCTTTTTCCTTTGACCACAGGCAACATTGGTATACCTGCTTTTTCATAATCTTCAGATCTGTATAAAGATAATGCCCAAAAATGAGGAGGAGTCCACATAAATATAATCATAAATAAAATAATTGGAAAGAAACTAAAATCTTGTGAAACTGCAAACCAACCAATAACAGGAGGCAGAGCTCCTGCTGCTCCTCCTATAACAATATTCTGCGGGGTATATCTTTTTAACCATGCGGTATAGATGAAAATATAAAATATTATCGACATAAATAAAAATACTGCAGCAATATAATTTGAAGCAACAAAAAGTAAAATTATTGAAAAAATGGATAATACTATTCCTAGTGTGAGAGCTTCCTCTGGTTTAACTCTTCCAGATGGAATGGGTCTAGATTTAGTTCTATCCATAATAAGGTCAATATCTCTATCATACCACATATTAATAGCTCCTGCTGCCCCAGCCCCGGCACCAATAGCTATTATAGAAAAAACAGCTAAAAAAGGATGTATTTGATTAGGAGTAAGTAATAACCCAATAATGGCAGTAAATATAGCAAGGGACATAACCCTAGGCTTTAACAACTCAAAGTAGTCCCCTACTCCTGCAGATGAATGATTAACGTTCATTTTCAGTTTCTCACTTCTACTGCAAGTAACCATACATATAAAACATCTTTCTCAATTATTTAATTTCAGGTAAATCCTCAAATGTATGGAAAGGAGGTGGAGATGAAGTTTTCCACTCTAATGTATCTGCTCCTTCTCCCCATGGATTGTCTGGACATTTTGCTCCTGAATATAATGTTCTAAATACTAAAATTAAAAACCAAATAATTGATATAGCTGAAATATAAGCTCCAACTGAAGCAACTAAATTCCATCCTGCATAAGCATCTGGATAATCAGGAATTCTTCTAGGCATACCTTGTAATCCTAAGAAATGCATAGGGAAAAATGTTAGGTTAACACCAATAAAGAGTAACCAAAAATGCACTTTACCCATCCATTCTGTATATTGTCGACCAGATATTTTACCAAACCAATAGTAAAAACCCCCAAATAGAGCAAAAACTGCGCCTAAAGATAAAACATAATGGAAATGAGCAACTACATAATATGTATCATGCATAACAGTATCTAAACCAGCATTAGCCAGAACTACGCCAGTCACGCCACCTACTGTGAATAAAAATATAAATCCTACTGCAAACAGCATAGGTGTTTTGAAACTAACGGAACCACCCCACATAGTAGCAATCCAACTAAAAATTTTAATACCAGTAGGAACTGCAATTACTAATGTAGCTGCCGTGAAATATGCTTTAGTATCGACATCCATACCAACAGTATACATGTGATGTGCCCAAACAACAAAACCTACAAATCCTATTGATACCATAGCATAAGCCATTCCTAAGTATCCAAACACAGGTTTATTTGAAAAAGTTGATACAATATGACTTACCATTCCAAAAGCTGGCAAAATAAGTATATAAACTTCAGGATGCCCAAAGAACCAAAATAAGTGTTGGAATAACATCGGATCACCTCCTAATTCAGGTGCAAAAAATGCTGTTCCAAAATTTCTATCAGTAAGCAGCATAGTTATTGCTCCTGCTAAAACAGGAAGAGAAAGAACTAGTAAAAATACAGTAACTAATATTGACCATACAAATAAAGGCATTTTATGAAGTGTCATTCCAGGAGCGCGCATATTAAAAATTGTAGTTATAAAGTTAATTGCACCTAATATAGATGAAGCACCGGCTAAATGAAGTGATAAAATTGCCATATCTACTGCTGGAGAAGCATGACCTACGGTAGAAGATAAAGGAGGATAGATTGTCCAACCAGTTCCAGCACCTCCGCCTACATAGGGACTAGCTAACAATAATATGAATGCAGGCACTAAAAGCCAAAAACTAATATTATTCATTCTAGGAAAAGCCATATCAGGAGCTCCTATCATTATAGGAACAAACCAATTTCCAAATCCGCCAATCATAGCTGGCATAATCATAAAGAAAATCATAATTAATCCATGGGCAGTAGTTAAAACGTTATACATTTGATAGTCACCACCTAATATACTGTCTCCTGGATATGCTAATTCTGTTCGCATAATCATTGACATAACTCCGCCAATCACTCCTGCTATAACAGCAAAAATAATATACATAGAGCCAATATCTTTATGATTTGTAGAATATGCCCAACGACGAAAACCTGTTGGTGTATGATCATGTGTATCAGTTGTAGTAGCCATATTTTACCTCTTCTATTTTATATTAAATACTATTCTTTTATTTTAGCTAAATTAAGGTCTTCACCCACTTTAGCATAATTTTCTTTTGCCTCTTCTATCCAAGCTAAAAAATCTTCTTCTGAAACAGCGTGAACTTCTATAGGCATGTAACCATGGTTTGTTCCACATAATTCAGAACATTGACCATAAAATATTCCTTCCCTGTCAGCTTGAAACCATAACTCATTTAATCTTCCTGGCATCGCATCTTTCTTGACTCCTAATGAAGGTACAGCCCAGCTATGTAATACGTCAGTTGCAGTCACTTGCACTTTTATTACTTTACCAACAGGAACAACAACTCTTGTGTCGGTCGTTAACAATCTCGTGTATGGCCTATCTTCCCCTTCAATATCTTCTTTATCTTGAACCAACCAAGCATCATAAGTAAAATTACCATGATCTGGGTATTCATATGACCAATACCATTGATGTCCTATTGCTTTTAATGTCATATGTGCTTCAGGAATTACATCAGCTTTATAAAGTAACTTAAAAGATGGAACAGCCATTACAACTAATATTAAAACTGGAATTGCTGTCCATGCTATTTCTAAGAATGTATTATGCGTGGTCTTAGTAGCTTTTGGGTTAGCTTTAGTATTAAATTTAACAACAATTATAGCTATTAACACTAAAACAAATAATGAAATTGCAGTAATAAGCCAAATCAAACCATTATGAAAAGTTACCATATCTGCCATAACTGGAGAAAAGGCTTCCCTTAGATTTAATCCCCATGGGTGAGCTGCACCCATATTTTCCTCTGATAAAGCCTGGTTTGAAATAAATATTGTAAAAAATGAGCTTAAGATAATTTTTAAAGTGATAAAAATACGCATTTATAGAACCTCTTAGTAAAATTAAACTATTTATTACTTAATAATATAACATAAATAATATTTATCATAATCATTTAGCAATCTATTTAAGGTAAATCAAGGTTATTATAAAATTTAAATTAATTAATATATAAAATAGATTTATATTTAAATTTAAATAAAAATGTATTATTATTTTTTATTTGATATTATAAAATAAAGATAATTTCTAATACATAAATTGCGGAGTATATTAATGTCTTACGATAAAGAAAAATATTTTCAAGACCATGTAAACACATGGAAAACTTTTGTTAAATTTAGCACGTATGGAACCATTGGAGTTATTGCTCTAGTAGTATTAATGGCTATTTTTTTAGTCTAATTTTATTTTAAGGAGCCTAAATATCTTCATTATTCATAAAGTAATATATTTATTAAAAAAAATTATTGTTTTAACTACAATTCTTCTTTTTGTAAGTTGTAGTGATTATTCTTTCAATGAGTTGAATCCTTTCAAGCTGTTATGTTCTGGTGAATTTGATTCTAAAACTAATAGTTGCAGTATAGAAACAGATTTTCCTGACCCAACTAAGAAATAATTTATTAGTAGATTATACATGTTAAATGAAGAAGAAATCATAAAAGAATTATTATTATTGAACTCTTCAATAGTACATGATGCACTTAGAATTGAAAATTATTCAAATCAAACTCTTCCTAATGAGATAATACCTTTGCAATTTGAAAATATAATTGCTGGCAAAGTTTGGACTATATCAGGTTCTCTTAAAAAAAATATAGAAGAATCAGACTCATTACTATCTTGGACTAATTTTCTATCTAAAGCACAAGATAATTCAATTATAGTTTGCCAACCAAATAACCATGAAATAGCTCTCATGGGAGAATTATCTGCAGAAACACTTAAACTAAAAAATATTAGAGGCTATATTACAGATGGAGGATGTAGAGATGTTACAAGAATAAAGACAGAAATTAAATTACCTGTTTATTGTCGTTTTACTACTCCAAAAGACGTCACTGGAAGGTGGATAGTTGAAGAAATGGGTGCTTCAATTGTAATTGGTGATGTCAAAATAGATACAGGTGATTATCTTATAGCAGATGAAGATGGTATAGTAATTATACCCAATAATATAATTGATAAGATTATAATTAGAGCAAAAAATGATTTAAATTCAGAGAATAAAATGCGCGAAGCTATTTTAAATGGTACAGACCCTAAAGAAGCATACTTAAAATATGGTAAATTTTAATATACTGAGGATTTTAAAATGAGAAATAATGAAATAATTGATGAAATATCAGGCTTTACTATGCCTTCTGCTTCTAAATTTGATGTGTTTAAATTATTTAGCCTAAAAAATAGAACTGTTGTTATAACTGGTTCAGCACAAGGAATTGGAAGGGTAGCAGCCATAGCGTGCGGAAAAGCAGGTGGTGATATTGCTATTACTGATAAAGATTTCAAATCTGCTAAAAAGCTAGAAAATGAGTTAAGAGATGCAGGCATAAAAGCAAAAGCATGGGAACTTGATGTTATTATAGAAAATAAAATTACAGAAGTATTTGATAGTATAAACTCTCATTTTGGATCTTTAGATGTTCTAATAAATAATGCTGGAACTGCTAATAGAAATCCTGCAGAAGAAATGAAAACAGAAGATTTTGAACATATAATTAAACTTAATTTAACTAGTAGTTTTATTTGTTGCCGAACGGCATATAAGTATATGTTTAAAAATAATAAAGGCTCTATTATAAATATTTCTTCAATTATGGGAGTTACAGGAGGTGGACCAGCACCTAATTCTCCTTATCATGCTTCAAAAGGAGCACTTGTAAATCTTACTAGGTCTCTTGCAAATGAATGGGGGGGAAAAGGTATAAGAGTAAATTCAATAGGTCCAACTTACACTAAAACTAGACTCATAAAGGAACTAAACGCGAATAAAGATAAATTAAATCATATCATTGATAGAACTCCTTTGAAAAGATTAGCTGAGGTTTCAGAAATGGCAGGTGGTATTTTATTTCTAGCCTCTGATGCATCTTCAATCGTAACAGGACATACTCTAATGTTAGATGGCGGTTGGTCAGCAATATAGAAAATACAGTTACTAATGACAATTAAAAAAACAAATCACTTTTCAGAATTAAATGATGCCCAAAAAGAGGCTGTCGAAACGGTAAATGGTCCACTTCTTGTTTTAGCTGGAGCAGGAACTGGCAAAACAAGAGTTCTAACTTCAAGACTATCTTATATCTTACAAAACAAAATAGCTCATCCTTCTGAGATTTGTACCGTAACATTTACTAATAAGGCAGCAAATGAAATGAGAATGAGAGTAGAAAAAATGATTGGAAATTCAATAGCTGGTTGGTGGCTAGGAACATTCCATTCTTTAGCTGCAAGAATATTAAGAGCAAACGCCGAGCTAGTTAACCTTAAAAATACATTCACTATTATTGATACGGATGATCAAATTAGGCTCATAAAACAGATACTTTCACTTGAAAATATAGATGAGAAGAGATGGCCTGCTAGAAGTTTATTATCTATAATTCAAAGATGGAAAGATATGGGTCTAAACCCAATAGATGTAAAAGATGCATTTCATAGTGGTACGGACTTTGCCAATAATCAGGCTATTAAATTATATAAATTATATCAAAACCGTTTAATAACACTTAATGCTGCTGATTTTGGTGACCTTCTACTTCATGTGATAACTATCTTCCAGAGAAACTCTGATATTAAAAGTTTATATCAAAATAAATTTAAGTATATTTTAGTAGACGAATTTCAAGATACAAATGCTTCCCAATACTTCTGGCTAAAAAGTCTAGCTGAAAAGCATAAAAATTTATGTGCCGTAGGTGATGATGACCAATCTATTTATTCATGGAGAGGAGCTGATGTAAGTAATATACTTAATTTTGAAAAAGACTTTCAAAATACCAAAACTATTAGACTTGAAGAAAATTATAGATCTACTGGAAATATCCTTGCTGCAGCTTCAGGATTGATATCTAAAAACCAAAGTAGACTTGGTAAAACTTTATGGACAGAGGGCGATATAGGTAATCTAATCAATATTAGAACTGTATATGACGGAAAAGAAGAAGCAGAGTCTATAAGTGATGAAATTGAAGCATATCAAAGAAATAATAATAGTATAAATAATGTAGCAATATTAGTAAGAGCTGGTTTTCAAACGAGAACATTTGAAGAAAGGTTTTTAAAAATAGGTCTTCCTTATCAAGTAGTAGGAGGCCTAAGATTTTATGAAAGACTAGAAATTAGAGATGCTATTGCTTACTTAAGATTGATTAATTCATCTGACGACCAATTAGCTTTTGAACGAATAATTAATAAACCTAAAAGAGGTTTAGGCGATAAAACTATTAGACAGATAGAGCAATATTCTAGATCAAGTAAATTAAACTTAGAAATGGCATCTAGAAAATTATCTGAAACAGACGAACTAAGCTCAAAAGCAAGTTCAACTATTAGACTTTTTTCTAAAAATTTAGATAAATGGAGAATTGACTTAGTAAGCAAAAAATTAGGTGAACTTGTAGAAATTGTTCTGGAAGAATCTGGTTACATAGAGATGCTAAAAAAAGATCGTTCTATAGAAGCTCCTGGAAGATTGGATAATCTTAAAGAATTAGTAAATGCAATAAATGAATTTGAGTCACTCCAAAACTTTTTAGAGCATATTCAACTTGTTATGGAAGGAGCTAATAATCAGGACATAGAAACTGCTAAAATAATGACTCTTCATGCTGCGAAAGGTCTAGAATTTCCATTAGTATTTTTACCAGGTTGGGAAGAAGGTTTATTTCCTAACCAGAGGTCTATAGATGAAAATGGGGAAAGTGGCTTAGAAGAAGAAAGAAGATTAGCATATGTAGGTATTACTCGCGCTAAAAGCGATTTATGGATATTTAATGCGAATTCTAGATTAACTCATGGCCAATGGATAGACTGTATTCCTTCAAGATTTCTAGATGAACTTCCTGAAAAAAATATAAATAGATTCTCTTCTTACTCACATAACTATAATTTTAAATCTTCAATAGCTTCAGAGTGGTTAGCAGCAAACAATAAAAAAGTAATAAACCACTTTCAAGATAATACATACGATAATAATGATACTAATTTTAAATTAATGGAAAGAATATTTCATCAAAAATTTGGTTATGGAAAGATAATAGATATTGACGGAGATAAAGTTACTATAGATTTTGAAAAAGCAGGAGAAAAAAAATTAATG
>Ga0209631_10004003_pt1 | contig 16573 bp, 18 predicted proteins | sample COG_08_FD_184752 | JGI IMG/M metagenome (GOLD analysis project Ga0209631, IMG submission 184752) | Pelagic Microbial community sample from North Sea - COGITO 998_met_08 (SPAdes) (version 2) | ecosystem: Environmental > Aquatic > Marine > Neritic zone/Coastal water | place: Helgoland, sampling...
CTGAAAAGGGTATGATAACAGTTAATGATAACTTGCTAAGAAAGTTGGAAAAACACCCAGTTTTTGAATCTTTAAGAAACCTCCAAGACTTGAGAGTTTTTATGGAGCACCATGTTTTTGCCGTTTGGGATTTTATGTCTTTGCTGAAAGCACTTCAGGGAAAAATTGCTCCACATGGATCACCGTGGTTACCTAGTCCCAACACACAAGTGGTTCGTTTGGTGAACGAGATTGTGTTGGAAGAGGAATCGGATGTTGCGAGCCCTAAAAATCCTCAGGATTTTGCAAGTCATTTCGAAATTTATTTAAAGTCGATGAAAGAAGTAGCAGCATCTAGTCGACAGATAGATGCTTTTTTGGATTTGGTCAGAGCAGAGGGGATTACAACTGCCCTTGAATGCGATCAAATTCCGAAGCCTATGAAAAAGTTTATGGCGTCCACTTTTCGTGTCATTGAATTCGGGAAACCTCACGAAATAGCGGCATCTTTTGCTTACGGTCGGGAAAATTTGGTCCCCTTAATGTTCCTTAAAATATTGGAAAGTTGCCAGGTTAGTGCCACTCAAGCACCTCTGTTTCATTATTACCTGGAGAGACATGCCCACTTAGATGGTGAACAACATGGGCCTATGGCCGAAAAACTGGTTTTGGCACTGACTGATGGAGATCCCCAAAAAGAACAGGAGGCTCGTGAAGCAGCTGAAAGTAGTATTATATCAAGAATCCAAATGTGGGACGAAGTTTTACTGGCGATGCCCAGGGTCCCAATTGTAGCTTAAGCCAATTCTACCTCGATAGTGAACTCTTCTCGTGCTCCAGGGGAGACATATTGTACCGTTTTATTTTCGGGAGCGTTGGGAGGAGACATCCATGGCTCTAAGCAAAAGTATGGAGCTCCTGGTTTTGTCCAAGAGACATAGGACAGGCGTGAGCCTTTGCCGCTCCAACTCGCTTCATTTATCCGAATGGTTTCTTCTCCGTTTAGAAGGGAAATTTCTGCATCCGAGGACTCCAATTGGTAGTGAATGCGGTTAATTAGGTTTTCGTCGCTTAAAGGTAACGGGTAGTCACTTTTGGAATTATCCACCAAATTTCCATCAGGTTGATACTGGTATGATTTTTTGGATGCTATATTTAATAAATGGTTTTCCAAGTCTAAGTCTTTGCGCCATGGGACCTGAAAGTATGGATGTAATCCAGCTGACCAGGGGATCGGATCCCTACCCTCGTTTTCCAAGACTAAACTAATTTGGAGGGAAAGTTCGAGAAAGTGATAAATTACGGTGAAGGTAAAATCGTAAGGGTAGAAATTTTTCCATGCTTCTTCATGGACCATTTCGACTTCAAAGCCTGCTTGGTCCATGGAACGAACTCGAAAAGAAGCATTTTGAGCAAATCCATGTTGGGGCATTTGATGAACATTTCCATCCTGAGCCCGCCATTTCCCCTTTTCTCCTTGATGCGAGCAAGTACCACAAAAAGGAAATAAGATTGGAATACCCCCGTGAACAGATGCCAAATTTTGATTATCGGCTTCTTCTGGCCAGAAAATTACATCCCGAACTGAACCGTCTCCCATGTTGACATGCCAGTTTAGTAAACGAGCCCCTTTTTCGGGCAATACGAGAAAGGTAGATGGGCCAACATCCCACCGCCTAATGTCCATGTTTTGATAATTGATCGTTTCCAAGATTATTATTGAATTGAACTTTCTTTCCTGTTTGCGCAATGCAATTCAAACCGCAGAATGGATTCTGTTCCCCATGATAAAATTTCTATCCAGTATTTTTCTCTTCTTCTCGGGTATGCTTTCTTACACATCCATAGCGGAGGAAAATATATCTGTTGATAAAACGGACTCGAATTTCACAACCGAGGGAGTTGGTCAAAAATCTGCTTTTGTTATTCCAGTTAAAGACCAAATTGGACCACCGATCTTAAATATTTTGAGACGCGGTATGAAACAGGCAATCGAAAGTGAGGTCGATTTAATCATTATTGATATGGATACGCCAGGTGGGGAATTAGGCGTAACCCTTGAGATCATGCAAGAAATATTGGATTCGGTCGACTCTTGGGATGGAAAAGTACTTACATATGTCAACAAGGAAGCGATTTCTGCGGGGGCTTACATTGCTATCGCAACTCAAGAAATCGCTTTTGCCCCCTTTTCACAAATTGGAGCAGCAGAAGCTGTCAGTGGGGGCGGTGGTCAAATCGATCCATCGATGAAAAGAAAGATTAATTCCTACCTTAAGGCCAAAATTCGTAATTTTGCAGGACCATACAAATATCGTTCTTTAGTTATGGCAGCCATGATGGATGCCAATGTTAGTTTGATTATCGAAGGAGAAACCTTAAAGGCAGCGGATGGAACCCAAATCAAAAATCCCGGAGAACTCCTTACACTTACTGGTGAAGAGGCAATAAAGACTTATGGCGACCCACCTCAGTCCCTTTTGGGAATTGGAGTATTTGAGGACTTAGAAGACCTTCTGGATCAAAGGTGGGGCAAGGAAAACTATCAAATTATTCGCATGGAAATTAATTGGGCAGAAAATGCAGGATTATGGTTAAATGGAATTGCTCCTTTGCTTTTAAGTGTTGGGTTAGTCCTGTTATTTATCGAATTTAAGACGCCCGGGTTTGGGGTTTTTGGAATATTGGGCATTGGGTTTATTCTTATCTTTTTTGGATCAAAATATGTTGCCGGTCTTGCTGGGCAAGAAGAACTCCTTTTATTTCTGGTTGGATTCTGTTTGATCTTGGTTGAGGTCTTTTTAGCACCCGGATTATTTTTTCCCGCCCTACTAGGTTTGGCTCTTATGTTTGGTTCTTTGATTTGGGCAATGGTTGATATTTGGCCGGGGCAAGAAATCGACTGGTCTTTCGCTTTATTTCGTGTGCCTTTAGTTGAATTGGCTCAATCCTTCGGGCTTGCTTTTATTTTGGGATATTTTGCGATAAAAATAATGGGAAAAACTCCCATGGGGAAGTCGATGCTTTTGGAAACCTCGGTGGGGAATCATAAATCAAATCAACCAAGTGTACACATCGAGCCTAACAAAGTTGGAGTAACCGTATCGGAATTATATCCTGTAGGAAAGATCCAGATTGATGGGAAAACCTATGAAGCCCGTTCCGCTATTGGCAAAATTGAAAAGGGTCAACGGGTCAAAGTTATTAAGCAGACTGGCTACGAGATAGTAGTCGAAGAGATAACTTCTTAGGTATGATCAAAATATTAGCCGCTCTCTTCTTTGGTTACCTATTGGTTGCCCTGGAGGCAATTGTACCCGGAGGTGTCTTGGGACTCTTGGGTTTTGTTTGTTTGTTAGCCTCTTCCTATTTTGCTCATTTAGAATACGGAGGATGGATGATTCCACTTATCGTTTTTTTAATTGGTGGGTTTGGTGGGGTTCTTTTGGTCTTTTATCAATTTAAGTGGCTGTCCCAAAGCAAATTTGGAAAGAATATGTTTGTTCATGCAACCAGTGGAGCAGTTAAAAAAGAAAAACTTTTGCAAGAATTGGTTGGTAAAAACGGACATGCTGAAACGGATCACCACCCCGAAGGATTGGTTCGGGTTGATGATAAAACCTACGATTCCTTCTGTAGTTCAGGTTTTTTATCAAAAGGGGCAGAAGTTGAAATTATTAAAGCTGATGCCTTTCGCTTGATTGTTCGTCCGCTTTGAATTTGTCTGCTTGAGTAAAGTTTAACCCATTACCTCTAAAATTATACAATGAACGAATTAATATATTGGATTATTATCGGCCTACTTTTGATCGTGGGCTTGGTATTTTCACTTATCATCATCTCTTTCTTCAGTACCTGGCTAAAAGCATACCTAGCCCGCGCCCCTGTAAGTTTTGCAACCCTTTTGGCGATGCGTCTTCGTGGTGTCCCTGTCGGTTTGATCGTAGACGCAAGAGTTACCGCAGTTAAAGCAAATATACCTCTAGATACTGATCAGTTAGAGGCCCATTATTTAGCCGATGGAAATGTCGTGCAAACCGTGCAATCTTTAATCGCTGCATCAAAAGCAAGTATAGATTTATCCTGGGATCGTGCTTGTGCGATTGATCTGGCCACTCGTGGAACAAGCAAATCGGTTCTGGAAGCGGTTCGCACCTCAATCAATCCCAAAATTATTGATTGTAAAATTGAGGGCCGTGACACCATTGATGGTGTAGCTAAAGACGGGATACAAGTTAAAGTACGGGCTCGAGTAACGGTTAGAAGTAATTTGGATCGTTATGTAGGAAGTGCTCAGGAAGAAACGGTCATTGCCCGCGTTGGTGAAAGCATTGTTTCCACCATAGGTTCGTCCGAAAATTACAAGGTTGTCTTGGAGAATCCAAACCAGATCACTCAACAGGTGCTGAATAGAGGCCTTGATCAGGGTACGGCCTTTGAGATTCTTTCGATCGATATTGCAGATGTAGATCTGGGTGAAAATCGAGGTGCAGCTCTTCGTTCTTCTCAAGCTTCCGCTGACAAGGAGGTTGCTCAGGCTCAAGCAGAAATTCGCAGAGCTGCCGCTGTTGCTTTGGAGCAGGAAAATAAAGCCAAAGTCCAAGAAATGCAGGCCAAGTTAGTCGAAGCAGAAGCACAAATTCCGCTTGCTATGGCCGAAGCATTTCAAAAAGGCAACCTAGGGATTATGGATTATTACAGAATGCGCAACATTGAGGCGGATACAGAAATGAGAGAAAGTATCTCTAGCGATAAATAGCACCATTCTTCACCGTCTAAAAATAATTTATCTATTATGCCTGATTTGCCTATAGATACCTTATTTATTGTAGGGCTTCTCATTGCTTCGTTTGTGGGCAAAATGCTCGAAGGAAGAAAGAAAAAAGAGCGAGAAAGAAATAAAGGTACTCCTCGGGAGAGACCCTTCAATCAGGAACCGGTATCTGATTACGAGGATGCTGCTGATGAAAAAGGTCTGGGAGATTTGCTTAAAGAAGCTTTTGGAGAAACTATCGAGCCGATACCAGTGCGGACTAATACTAAGGAAACGAGTGAGGAAACAGCCCGAGAACATGATTATAATTTAGCTGAACCTTTACCGCTGCCCTCGCAAACTTTAGAAAGAGTAACTCCTGATAAAAGTTGGGATGTTCTTGAACGAGTTGACCGAAACGAGACTCGGCAGTGGCTTAAAAATGAGGGTCTTGGCTCGTCTCAATCCTTGCGCCGGTCTTTTTTGGTAAAAGTCCTGCTTGATAAACCGCCTGGATTAAAAAGATCTGGCTTCTGATTTTTACAGGAACTGCCTTCCACTTTGGAAGCCTTCTTCTTTTCTTTAGCTTCAAGGCTTTTCCTTAAGCCTACTTCCATGCAAGCTTGGTTCCATTGACATGTCTGAGGGAATTTACAAGACCCTAAAATACACTGCACTGTTTTATTTTTTTGCACTAATAATCAGCAATACTCAACAAAACTAAGCTATACAATATTTTAGAACTTTAAAAATCAATTTCTCTGTAAAGGTATTCATAATAAACATGAGAAATTTAGTCTAACCAGTTGATACCAAGCCTTTCGGATAAGATAAGAAATGATTTCCAATAATTACTTCTATAATTAAGAGATGTTCTTTTACTTTCGTTTAAGCGGATCATTTCCTGGATAAGATCAATTCTTGAGATCAATCCGGCTTGAAACTTTAGATCGGAAATTTCATAGGCTTTTATAAATTCATCCACTAAATTCTGCGATATTTTAAAATCTTCTACATTTGATTGATGATTAATAGTGGCCGTTTCAATTTCTTTAACTGCCCGTAAAAGAGAAGCCTTCCACTCTAGATCAATCATCTTTAGGGAGGCCTCATCTATTCTTAACTGAGTTCTTCGCTTAGGGCTTAATATGGGTAAGTCTATCACAGGTCCTCCAGAGAATTTCCATTGTTCGAATCCATCGGACAGGTCACCACTCATTCCAATGCCAGAAAGGTTGAGGTTAAGAGAAGGATAAAGATTTAAGCGTGAGGCATTGATTCTATGTGCTTGTGCATATATCTTTAATTGGCCAGCAAGAATATCAGGTCTCCCCTGAAGCAATCTACTCGGTAGAAGAGAAGGTAAACTAGGTAAGGTTAATGATGAGAGGTTTGGAATTTCAGAGAGGTTCCCGTCAAGTGGTGAACCCAGAAGCGTTCCTAGTTGTATCATACAGATATCGAGATCTTGTTTGATCCGATTATGTTCTAAAACTTGTAATTTGATTTGTGTCTCCATTTTAATCAAACTGATGTTATCGTCTAATCCTGCATTATATTTATGTAGATGCAAAATGTGTGCTTCGTGATGGTCTCTAATTTGTCTGGTTGCTATGGCCAGTTCTTCCTTCAGGAAACATGCCATAAGCCATCGTTCAGTAATGCTGTAAATCAATTTTAGTTTTGCTCCTTCGAGTACATGCTTTTCAGCCTCAATAAATTTAGCAGATTCTTTTTTACGTTCATTCCACTTGCCCCATAAGTCTACCTCCCATCCATACATAGCACTGGATTCCCATCGAGGAGTTCGGGAAGTTTGAAAATTGGTTATTTTGGACTTTTCCTGTCCTTGGTTCAATCCGATGGACCCTTTCGAAAGAGGTTTGGAACCATCAGTTCGAAAACCAGATTTTGATTTTGCTAAATCGAGCTTTGCTAATTTTGCATGCCAAGAAGGATTTTCTTTAAGAGCTTTTAGAATGAGATCATGAAGATTCCTATTCTTAATCGTGGATTGAAAGCTAAGTTCCAGTGACACATTGTTGTCTTCCGTACTTAGACTAAATTGATGATTATAATTTAACTTCGATTCAGGAGAATACTTTAAATCATCATTTTTATGATTTACACAACTACTTACCAACCAAATGAATAAAAAATATAAATAAAACCTCATTGCGGAATATAGAAATATATTTAAATATTATAGGAGTTCAATTTGCTGAGCATTTAAAAGCATCGCAGGTGGGATTGATTGTGAGTCTATTGTTCCAAGTACTTTGATTTTTCTCCCTGGTTTTAACCCCTTAACTCCTTTAAGCGTACCTCTGAGTAAATTGGTATGTTCGTCTAGTACTTGGATACTAATTGTAGAGGATAAAATTCTCTTTCTATCTTCACAACAAGCATCCCATGGAGTTGGGCAATGATGAGTATCTATCTCGTCACAAGCCTTAATCGAGTCATCACATAGAATAAAACTGGCCCTTCCTGCAGTAAAAGGCTCTCTGCGTCCTCCTATAAAACCGTTTATAACAATAATTTCCCCTGAATTAGCTCTTTTTTTTGCCTCAACGACTGACAAGGAGTCTCCAAGGTTTTGATTAGTAATGAAATCGATTGGTAAGTTTGCCTTTAAAGTAAACCTTTTCTTTTTTTCATTCTCACCATTTTCCATTCCGCAATTGCAGATTAAAAATATTGAAATTAATAGTATGATAAATTTTAAGGATGTTTTCATATTCATTTATTAACGATGTAATTAAGAAGATCTAAGTGTTTCTGGTAAAGATTTACGCAAGCAATTCCATGCTGGGGGTAAACCCCCGAGTACTCCTAGGATAATTCCAGTTCCCAACCCAAGTACTAATATGGGAGAATTAAAGTCTAAAATAAATACACCTATAGAAAAAGGAAATGCGATATCTTGAAGCATTCCTAGAACAATTAAAAATGAACAAATTGATCCAATAAACCCAGTAACGCAGGATTCTTGGATCAAGCTCAAGAGTATTGCCTTTCTGGTAAATCCAATTGCTTGCATAGCTCCAAATTCCTGAATTCGAGCAGAAAATGCGGCATACAGAGTATTTAGACCACCAAATAAAGCACCTATAGAGAGGAGAATTGCACAAAGCCATGCCATCCATCGTATAGGTGCGTAAAATCTCGACATTTTTGCGTAATATTGAGTTTCTTGAATCGCAACCAATTCCAAGTCTAATCTTTGTTTTGTAAACGCATCTAAATCAGGAATGAAGTCGGTACTCGCGAGGGCTACTACGACACAGGATAGTTTGTCTCTTTGCGTATAAGTCATCAGATCCTGAAGCGGTACCCAAACTTCAGCTTCCATAACTGTTCCAATCGCGTCAAAAACTCCGGAAATTTTCAATTCTTCTCCACTTAATTCCACCATTTTTCCGACTTGGAGAGCCGAATTTTCTAGACCAAGTTTGTGGTGTGCCAATCTGCCAATCATTATTTCTCCAGATTCTGGAAAGCGGCCTTTTAAAATCCGGATACCTTTGTGTACCCATAAGGCTTCATGGCGTACCCCTCTAACTAAAGCCTGAGACTTTATTCCATTATTATTGAGGATTCCGTTGAAATGAATTTCCGGAGAAATTGCAGGCTTTTCCATAGTCTGAATGATTCCGGGAATAGAACCAGCTACAATTTGATCCAAACCACTCTGAACTTCACTTCGTTCCACACTTTCTTCACTTCCAGCACCTAGAAGGATGACATTTCTCGAGTCTCCGGTTTGGGCAAGAGTACGCTCCATAGCTTGGTTCATAGATGCAGCAAGCATGACCAGTATTACAACTAATGAACTTCCGCTAATCAATTGAACTGATTGGCCGGGTCTGCGCAGAAGGTTTCTGCAGGAGTAGATAAAAGGAATCATGCAATCAGGCTGTTTTGAGGCTTTCCTGGATGGAGGATTTGCTACCTTGCCAAGCTGGGTAAAGACCAGCAATTACTCCCATCCCAAGAGAGGCAAAAATGCCTCGAAAAACCACTTCACCAGATGGGACGAAAGCCAAAACTAATCCTTCGTTTCCTATCGAAACACCTTGGTAATGAAGAAAGCAATAGGACGCAAAAATACCCAAAAAGCCACCAAGCCCAGAAAGTAAAACACCTTCCGCAAGAATCATCCAACCAATCATCACCTTGGAATACCCCAAGGTTTTGAGAACGGCATGTTCGGATATTTTTCCTCTTACTGTGAGCAGGATGGAGTTAGCTATCAGTCCCACGACCGCACAAACACAAGCAAGACCAATCCACCTAGAAAACCGTATAAGTTCGATGAGTTCGGTCGCGGTATTGGCAAAAAAAGCCTTCTCAGGCTGGGTGGAGGTGGGCTCAGTGTCGCTTTTAAACCTTTGGTCAATAGCATGAGATACGCTCTTTATTAAAGAGGAATCATTTACCTTTACGTTGAATTGTGTGACCACGCCCAAACCGATTTTCGAAGCCTGTTGAAGAAAAGGCAGGTGAACAAAGGCTACATTGTCATTTTGTGAACTATCTTCAGCCTCGACGACGCCACTGACCGAAACTGTTATTCCAGCCGCGTCAAATAGATCACCTACATTCAATTTTCTTCTTTTGGCTAGGTTTTTTCCTATGAGAGCTCCATCATCTCTTTTTTGCCAGGTTTCCCATGAACCTTTCAACATTTTGATTTCACCATTTTTGTCCTTAAAAGTGTCACTAGGTACACCTCGGAAAACGACCACGTCCAAACTGGTGCCACAATTATTAACTACGATTTGAATGGGAATAACCGATTTTACTCCTGGTAATTTAGCTATTTCGTTTTTGTAATGTTCGGGCAGCCGGCTGGTTGCTGGGCAAAATCTGTTTTCTCGATACACAACGAGCGTGGTGTCATCAGCGTTTGAAACTGTGGCTGTTTGAAGGGAACCTTGCATAGTTTCAACCGAAGCAAACAAAAACATACCGGTTGCCACACCCAGTAAAGTTAGAAAAGAGCGAGTGCGGTTTCTTAAGGCCTGTTTGCAGGATAACGAGGCTATATTCAAAAGGATAAAAAACAGTTTCATTTACTTTGCAAAAGTTTGCCTTTTTCCAACTCAAGCAACCGAGATGCTCGGGCTGCAGCTTTAGGGTCGTGAGTAACCATAACAATGGTTCTTTTTTGTACTTCGCTTAAGGATTGCAACAGATCGAGAATTTCGTCCGCCGACTGCCGGTCTAAATCCCCAGTTGGTTCATCAGCAACAATTAATGAAGGGTCGGTTACTAGAGCCCGAGCAATGGCTACCCGTTGTTCTTGACCCCCAGAAAGTTCATTAGGCCGATGATTCATTCGATCAACCAGTCCAACTTGTTCCATTACTGCTTCAACGCGGGCTCGGCGCTCTTTCTTCTTCATTGAGTGGATCAATAAGGGAAGCTCCACATTTTCATAAGCGCTGAGAACCGGAAGTAAATGGTAGAGTTGAAAAATATAGCCAATGTTACGGGAACGCCAACTTGTAAGCTGATCGCGATTCATTTGGTCCAGATGAGAATCTCCAATTCGAAGACTTCCAGAAGAGGGAGAATCCACCCCCGCAATGATATTTAGCAAAGTAGTTTTTCCACTGCCTGAGGGTCCCATCAAGGCAATAAATTCAGCAGGAAAAACCTCCATACTTAAACCTGCAAGAGGAGTAATGGACTGTTCGCCCTTGCGGTACTCTTTGGTTAATCCCAGTGCTTCAATGTAAGAATGTTTCATAGGAATTTGGAAATTTTAATCCGGTCGCCAGATTTTAGGGAAGATGGTGGGTTGAGAATGATGAGGTCCCCCGCATTTAGGCCAGAAATAACAGATATGTATTGATTGTTAATTTCATTACCAAAACGAACTTTCCGTAATTCTGCACTTCTGCCATCTGCCCCAATTATCCAGAGTTCTTTTATTGATTGATTATTTTCAGGCTTCAGTGTGAAAGGTACAAAAACGCCGAGACTGTTTGCAGAGTTTTTACTTTTTGAGTTTTCTGTATCTAATAAAAATTTAGCTCGGCAGAGCATTTCCGGCCTTAGTCTGTCATCTGGGTTCAGAATCCGAACTTTTACCTGAAGTGTATTTCTTTGCAGGTCTGCTTCACCAGAGATTCGAGTTAATATTCCCTCAAATTTTAGCTCTGGTAAAATAGAACAAACGATTTCAACTTTTTGGTTTAATGAAAGTTTGGAGGCGTCCGCAAGTGGGACGTCAATACGTGCTTGTAGTTTGTCTGCCTCAAAAATAATCAAAGCGGTGGATGAATCAGGGGCATCCATCTGTCTCATCAATCTTTTCCCGGGACTTGCTAAAAGCTTTAAAACCACTCCGTTAATGGGTGAAAGAATTAGGGTGCGGTTAAAGTCTAACTCAGCCTTTTCCCAAAGAATTTTCCGGGATTCAGTTATGCTTCTTAATGAATTTAACTGGTTGGACAAAAGCTCGATTCGTCCCTCGGATTCCTCGACATTGGCCGTTGCTCCCTGTGTGGAAAATTTGAGGCTTTCTGCTTTTTTTCTAGCTTGGTATAGGTCGGCTGATGGCACTGCACCGATTGGTAGAGACTCCAGGCGATTAAAGTAATCAATTTGCTCCTCCTGAATGGCTTTATGTTGGTTAAGTATGTTGTTGGCCTTTTTTAGTGAAGATTTACTTAACTTAATTTCGCTAAAAAGTTCAGCTTCTTTGAAATTAGCCTCATCTAGTTGGGCCTGCGCAAACTTAAGAGCTAGGCGAGCATCGTCATTTACAAGAGAGACCAACTTCTGGCCTTTTTTGACGGTATCACCCTCAAGAACAAATACCTCATTTACGATCCCGTCATACAAAGAGGGAACTCGTTTCGGGTAAGGGTCGGGTTCGATCCATCCGCTAGCTTGAAACAGAACTGTTGTTTCATTTGTAGCATCTACTCTACTGCGGTTTGTTTCTTCAATGGGGTGAAGAATAGCCTTGGTTACAACAACAGCTTTTTCATCCCCAAAGCCACAACCTGCTAGGGCAATTAGAAGAGGACAGGTTATAATTGAACTGTAAGTGTAGATTGACTTTTTGAGGGTCTTGATTCGAAAACCACAAAATTTATTATCTGGATATTTCATTGTTTGATAAATTGACTTAATCGAAAGTGATCCAACATTCGGATGCACTTATTAAGAAAATTTGAATCAAACTTGAATCACTTGAGATAGTAAGTTGTGCTTTCGGGGTATTCGGTAGAGATATGGATTAACCTTACTGGTAAACGGGTTATTTTTTCGTAAATTAAGGACGGAAAATTGTCTTTGGTAAAAACACTGAAAATAACCCGAAAACTCGATGGTATTGGCAGAAATTGAATAATAATCGAGATTCTCAAGACAAAGGTGATTATGGGAATCTGCAGGGCTAGAATCGTAACAATTTTCGCATGCTGCCATGGAATTTTCACTGTCTACGCATAAGCACTCTACGAAAGGGAGTGCCAACAAGACTGCAATCAACATGTAAGCTAACTTCACGCTTCTATCCTATTTGTGAGCTTAATTTTGGTCAAGAAAATTATGGTCCTTGTAGGAGTATGGATTAAGCAATTTAAAACCCGAAAACTGGAGGTTGTGTCTTCTTACAACAAGCTTGCCACCTCGTGGTTTTTAGTTCACTTTGATTCTTTTGATTAAATCCCCGTCTATTCTATTATGTCCAACATAACCGAAACTATCCTCAAGGTTGACAGCCGTGAAAAACATGGCACCAGTCTTTCCAAAAAATTAAGATCTCAAGGGCGTATTCCTGCCGTATTTTATGGCAAGGATATCCTCAAGCACTATTCTGTGGACGACAGTAAGTTCCGTGCTCTAATGAGATCCTCTGGTGGAACCCTCTCGCTCATAGAACTTGAAGAAGACTCGGGCGACAAAGAGCTTGCTTTGTTAAAGGATATTCAAATTGATTCCGTAAAGGATAATATTTTGCATTTGGATTTTGTTCAAGTTACCAGAGGTCAGACTCTTGAAACGAAGATTCCTTTAGAACTAGTTGGAGAATCAATTGGGGTTAAAAGTATGGGCGGAATTCTGGAATTCCACCAAAGCGAAATCTTAGTCCGGTGCCGACCAAGTCAACTCCCCAAAGGCCTTGAGTTGGATATTAGCGGGCTTGATTTGGGCGATAGTTTACAAATTAGGGACCTTCCTGTGATTGAGGGAGTAGAATATGTTGCTGACCCCGAAGGCAATGTGGTTACTTGTGTAAGCAGTGCCAGCGGTCGAGCGGGTGCAGAAGATGAAGCCGATGAAGGATCATCCGAAGAGCCTTCCACGGAAGATGATGATTCAGTTACACCCGATTCAGATTCCAATGACGAAGGTTCCGAGTAATCATGTTTCTTCAACTCGGTGAATTTAGTAATTCTTGGCCTTGGGAACCCTGGAGTTGATTACGAGCATTCGAGGCACAATGTAGGCCACTGGTTTGTTAATCACTTTGCAAAATTCCAAAAAGCTTCCTTCCATGCTAGTCCATCTTACCAAATCTGTAGTTTCCCTTTTGCTGAAGGTAAGCTAACTTTGGCTAAATCGGCCAATTATATGAATCAAAACGGACAAGGTATAAAAAAATTGCTTAATACTTTTTTAGGCAAGAAAGATAAGTTTGTTATCGTCCATGATGAACTAGATCTGCCTATTGGTCGGGTCAAGTTATCTCATGGTAAGTCTGCTGCGGGTCATAATGGAGTTACTAGTGTGCTTGAACAATTAAACTTTTCTCCCCTTCGCCTTCGTATAGGGATTGGTGCAACTGGGCACCCCGACCTGTCATCTTCTGAATTTGTTCTTTCTCGCTTCTCCAATGAAGAGCAATTATGTTTAAATTCGTTAACTACAACCTTAATACATTCAATTCGATTACTCGTTAATCGTGGACTTTCGTTTGCCCTCAATTTTACTAATTCGTACCCTTTAAATAAACCTACACTACTATGACATCCAGAAACTATCTAGCCACCATTGTTGTTGATCCAAGCGGAAGCGAAGGATCGACAAGTGAAATGATTCCGAAGCTTAGTGAAGTGATTGCTCAATCCGACGGGGAAGTGACTAAAGTGCAGGAGCTAGGTCAGCATGACTTTGCCTATCCTTCCAGGAAAAAGATTTCTCGGGGCACATATCTTCAGTTTGAGCTTTCAGGGACTCCTGAAACCCCGCAAAAAATTAAGGAAAAATTGCGACTTGAAAAAAAGGTTGATCGTATCCTGATCGAGTGCAGTAGTTAGTATCTCTTAAACTCTATGGCCTCACTAAATAAAGTCCTTTTAATCGGCAATCTTACCCGCGACCCAGAGGTCAAGATGCTGTCTTCTGGTAGGCCTGTTTGTAACTTCGGACTTGCCCTGAACAGAAACTTCAAAGACTCCGAAGGGAACAAGCGAGAAGAAGTAACTTTTATCGAAGTTGAATGTTTTGGGCCTAGGGCCGAGGCAGTGGGTAGGTTCTTCACCAAGGGTAGGTCTATTTTTGTTGAAGGACGTTTAAAGCTTGATCAATGGGAATCTAAAGAAGGTGAAAAGCGTAGTGCCATCCGGGTTGTATTGGATAACTTTGAATTTGTAGATGCAGGGAAATCGGATTCTGGTTCGAGCATCCCTACTAGGAGCGCCCAAGCCGATCAACAAACCGTAAAACCAACGCCCTCCGCTGCCCCTGACCAAACTTTACCTTCGACAGAACCTGATTTGGACGAAGACGTACCTTTTTAACCCTCCCCCAAACTATTACAATGGCTCAAACAGAAATTTTACTCTTAGAAAAAGTCGACAACCTCGGAACTGAAGGCGATGTTGTCAAAGTCCGTCCCGGTTACGCTCGAAACTTTTTACTTCCCAAAGGTATTGCGGTACCTCTTAATCAAGCTAACAAGAAACGCTTAGATTCCCTCAAGATTGCTCGTGCAGCTAGAGAAGCAGAAGAATTGCAAAACGCTCAAGATGTTGCTTCTAAAATTGAAGGCCTTTCTATTGCGATAGCCGTTAAAACAGGATCTGGAGGTAAATTGTTCGGTTCTGTTACTGCTTCTCAGATTATAGAAAAGGTTAGTGAGAAAGGCTTCTCACTGGATAAAAAGCATTTTAATAATTTTTCTCCTATCAAGAACCTCGGCCAAACCATTGTGTCTTTGTCTCTGTCGAAGGAAGTCACTGCGGAATTGAAAGTCGAAGTTGTTTCGGAAAACCCCATCGAGGAAGAGGAATAATTTACCTTCAATCATTGTAGAAGGAAAGAAACTAATGTCGACTGTTTCGTCCCTGTCTACAACCGCGAAAGATTATTCGGATTCATCTTCTGATAGGAAGATGGGCAATCGTTCACTTGAGAAGATTGAAGGACAGCCACTACCTAGTAACCTTGATGCCGAACAAGGAATTTTAGCTGCCTGTATTGTTGACGCTTCTGGCGAAGTGATGAGCAATTGTATTGAGCAAGCGCTTAGGCCGGAAGACTTTTATTTTACCAAGCATCAAATGATTTTTGATGCCCTTCTCGACCTTCATCAGGAAACAATCGAGCCTGACGAGATTGTCTTGGCAGAAAAACTCAAAAGTAATGGCAATTTAGAATTAGCTGGGGGGCAAGAGGGAATTACTAGTTTGGCTGGACGAATTGATACCACGGCTCATGCATCTTTTTGGTTAGACATAGTTAAGCAAAAATCTCTGCTTCGTAAATGTATTTACATGGCTTTCGAAATGATTGACGGAGCTAACCGCCAACCAAGTAATGTAGAAGATTTTCTCGCAAATTTTGAACAAAGGGTTTGTTCATTGGGTGATGATCAAAACCTTCGTGCTTCCATTCCGTTCAGAGAACCTATTCAACACGCGATGGAACAAATCCAGCGTATGCTTTCTCGTGAGGAAACAGATGGTGTTTTTACTGGATACTCTGACTTAGATGGTTTAACTAATGGCTTCAAACCTGGGGAAATGATCGTATTGGCAGCTCGCCCATCGGTCGGGAAGACTAGTCTTGCCATGAATATCGTCGAAAACATTGCCTTTAATGCACAATACCAGGATCAGCCCAGGCATGCTCTTGTTTTTAGTTTGGAAATGAGTGCCACATCTCTTGCGATGAGATTGATTTGTGGAAGAGCTCGTGTGAATATGAATGATCTGCGGAAAGGTTTTGTTCCTCGCAGTCAGGCCGAAAACCTACATCAAACAAGTAAAGAATTTCAACAGGCCTCTCTCTGGGTTGATGATACCAGCGGTTTAAGCATTAATCAAATTAGGGCAAAGGCAAGAAGGTTAAAAATGCGTAATAAGCTAGATTTTATAGTGGTTGATTACCTTCAACTGATCTCAACAGAATCGAGAGTTTTTTCCAGAGAGAACCAGATATCTGAAATATCTCGTGGACTTAAAGCAATGGCGAAAGAACTGGAGGTACCTGTGTTGGTATTAAGTCAATTAAATCGAGACTCCGAAAAAGAACGTAGAGACCCAAGGCTATCAGATTTACGAGAGTCAGGAGCTATCGAGCAGGATGCTGATGTAGTTATGCTTCTTGGTAAACAAAGGAAGGGTGAGGATATCAGAGAAATGGATTATGATGGGGAGGCAGAATCAAAAGAAGAAGAGGAAGACTATGAGCCCATCGTATTGATATTAGCAAAACAAAGAAATGGTCCCACGGGAAAAATCAATCTTGCATTTAGGCGTAAATTCACTCGATTCGAAAGTATGCAACAAGACCACCGATTGAATTAGATTGGATATGAGATTATTAACATTCTTACTATGCTTCTCGGTCTGCGTTGGGACCCTTATTGCC
>Ga0209631_10004004_pt1 | contig 16572 bp, 11 predicted proteins | sample COG_08_FD_184752 | JGI IMG/M metagenome (GOLD analysis project Ga0209631, IMG submission 184752) | Pelagic Microbial community sample from North Sea - COGITO 998_met_08 (SPAdes) (version 2) | ecosystem: Environmental > Aquatic > Marine > Neritic zone/Coastal water | place: Helgoland, sampling...
GGAGAAAACACTGCAGTTCATGAAACGCCATTCACTGTTTCAGTAGATTTAATTGGCCACGGCACCACAACTGGGATCTCTGCATCGGATCGTGCTAAAACTATTCAAGCTTTAGTTGATGACAAGACTAAAGCGAGTGATTTAGGGAGACCTGGACATATTTTTCCGCTTAGAGCAAAACAAGGTGGCGTTCTACGACGCCCTGGGCACACTGAAGCTACAGTCGATTTAGCGCGTATAGCAGACTTAAAGGCGGGCGGAGTGCTTGTCGAGATTATGAACGAAGACGGAACCATGGCCAGGCTTCCCGAATTAAAAAAGATTGCAGAAAAACACGAACTGAAGATTATCAGCATTGCTGATTTAATCGCCTTCAGAATGAAAAACGAAAGTTTGATTGAACGTGAAGTTGAATTTGACTTTGAAACTGACCTAGGGAAATTTCACTTAGTTGCGTTCCGTCAAGTTACAACCGACGAAGAACATATCGCCATTACTAAAGGAACGTGGACGGAGGACGAAGCCGTACCTGTACGTGTTCAATCCGCTTCCCTCCTAACCCACATCTATGAGAATTTCAGAGGAAAAAACGGTCAGTTTCTCCATGAAGTAAGCAAGATGATGGTTGAGCACGGCAAGGGTGTGGCCTTATTCATGCATCAAGCCTCAGCTAAGGGATCTTTGATTGATCACCTTCAAAACATTAAAAACAACTTAGACGAAGAGACCGTAAAAAGTGATGCTTTGTACTACAAAATGGACAAGCAAGATTACGGGGTTGGAGCTCAAATCCTCAGAAATCTAGGGATTAGAAAGATGATTCTGGTATCTAACAATCCACAAAATAGAACTGGCCTAATCGGTTATGGATTGGAAGTGGTTGATAATATGAAAATCTAATGGAGCTTCCTTCGAAACATCTTCAGGCAGCGGTCGAAGCACTGGGTTCTTTGCCAGGCATAGGTCAACGTACAGCGCTTCGCCTTGCATTGCACTTGTTGCGACAACCTGAGGGAGACATCGAGAAGTTCTCAAACTCTTTTTCGGATTTAAAAAAGCATGTTCATCACTGTGCAAGCTGCAACAACATTAGCGATGATGAAATTTGTTCGATTTGTACTGATCAGAAAAGGGATCAATCTTTAATATGTGTGGTTGAAGATGTTAGCGATGTCATCGCAATTGAGTCAACCCGGCAATACAAAGGATTATATCACGTTTTAGGCGGAGTAATATCCCCTATGGATGGCATCGGCCCACAAGATTTATCGATTTCACTCTTATTAGAGAGAGCAGAAAAAGACGGAGTTAAGGAATTGCTGTTTGCCTTGAGCACAACAATGGAAGGAGATACAACTGCATTTTATCTCTTTAAGAAACTAAAAGATGCCGCCATTAATATCTCCACATTAGCCAGAGGAATTGGAGTTGGAGACGAACTTCAGTATGCTGATGAACTGACTTTAGGTCGGTCAATCTTGAATCGCACCTCCTATGAGGGGAGCATATCCAAATCATAAATTGGAGCGGAGATTATCCATAATCATTGTCAATTACAATGTGCAGCACTTCCTTGAGCAGTGCCTTCTCAGTGTAAAAGATGCGATAAAGAATATTGACGCTGAAGTCATCGTTGTCGACAATCAATCGGTAGATGGATCAGTAGAAATGCTAAAATCTCGCTTCGATCGGGTTAAGCTCTTTGAAAGCAAAGAAAACCTTGGCTTTTCAAAGGGAAATAATCTTGCAATAAAGGAAGCTAAAGCTGATTACATCCTCTTATTGAATCCCGATACATTGGTTGCTCAAGACAGTTTTGAAAAGTGCATTCAATTCATGGATGATCATCCCGATGTTGGGGGCTTGGGTGTTAAAATGATCGATGGAAAAGGTCACTTTCTACCTGAGTCAAAAAGAAGCTTACCGACTCCGGAAGTTGCTTTTTACAAGGTTTTTGGTCTATCAGCCCTTTTTCCAAAATCAAAACGCTTCGGGAAGTACCACCTTGGTTATCTCGATGAGAATGAAAACCATGAAGTGGAAGTTTTATCAGGAGCTTATATGATGCTTCGCAAAGAAGCTTTAGACAAAATTGGTTTGCTTGACGAAACCTTCTTTATGTATGGAGAAGACATTGACCTCTCCTACCGACTCAACCTCGGGGGATACAAGAATTACTACCTGGCAGACACGAGTATCATTCACTATAAAGGCGAATCCACTAAGAAGAGCAGCGTGAATTACGTGATCGTTTTTTACAAAGCCATGATCATTTTTGCGAAAAAACATTTTAGCTCTCAAAAGGCGGGTCTTTTTTCCTTGTTCATCTATTTCGCTGTCTTTTTCAGGGCTGGTATAGCTTTAATGAATCGATTTTTCCAGAAGAGTTATGCAGTCATCATCGATTTCATCATTGTGTTTGCAGGCTTGTTTGGTATCACTAGTTGGTATGAACAATATAGCGCTCAAAGTTATCCCGACGAAGTGCTTCTGTTCGCACTCCCACTTTACAGCATCACATGGGTTATAGGCCTTTGGTTAGGTGGGGCTTATGACAGACCCTACAGCTTGCGTCGTTTCATTTTAGGAATAAGCATTGGGACAATTATGATCTTGTCTGCTTATGGGCTTCTAAGTGAAAGTTATCGATTCTCAAGAGCCATCATCCTTATTGGCGCTGGATTTACTGTACTGTCGGGAATCAGTTTTAGGTGGCTTTTGAGTGTTTTCAAATTGGAAGAGTTTAAGCTTTTTTACGAGCGAAAGAAACGTTTCCTAATTGTTGGAAATGCAAGCGAATTTGAGCGTGTGAGTCACTTGCTTTCTGAGACCAGTATCGAAATTGAATTTGCTGGCAGAGTTGAGTCAGGGCATAAAGAGCATCACGAAGAAGAGAGTTTCGTTGGGCATTTGGATCAACTCTTAGAATTAATTAAAGTTTTTAGAATTGATGAAGTGGTATTTTGCTCGCAAGATCTTGAATCCGGGCAAATCATTCAACGTATGTCTTTGCTTGAAAACAGCAATGTAGACTACAAAATAGCCCCTCCTGCCAGTAAATTCGTCATAGGTTCAAATTCAATAAACACCACGGGCGAATTATATTCCGTAAAGCATCTGAACAACATCAGCAAAGCTGGGAACAAGAGACTCAAACGTTTATTCGACTTGTCCGTTTGTTTCATCAGCCTCTTGCTAAGCCCGATGCTCATATTTATTCAAAAAAGACCTCTTGGCTTTATTGGGAATATTCTACAAGTTGCATTTGGATTAAAAACTTGGGTGGGATTCTCGAATCCAAAAGACCCAAACCTTCCTAAATTAAAGCCCGGAGTTATCAAAGCGGGAGGTCGTGATGAGGAGCATTCATTGCAGAAAGACATCATTTACGCCAAAAACTATGCTCCTCAAAAAGACTTGAAGTTGATTAATAGCGAGCTAAGAAACTTAGGTTCCTAGGGAAGGCTTTGCATAAACTGCCAAACGGCTTTACGCTTCAATTCCGATTCTGCTTCTTGATAAGCCGCATTTGAAGCTGATTTCCAGTCGAGCCCTACCCCTTTCACATCAGAGAAGTTATACTTGAACATGAGCTCATTTGTCTTGCTTTTGATAATGCTTATCTCCCCATTCAAATAAGCTGTATGGAATTCCTTATTCACTCCGGCTTTCCTGGTATCTACTTCAATTACTGCCTTATAATCAGGGTTTTGTTCATCACTTATAAACCCTTCATTGCTCATGGCAGCTTTAAAAGCATTAGAAAGTGGTGACCTTTGAGCATTACCAAACTCCTTTTCAGTTGAAGCAACACTGATTTTTGGAGAACGTACATCAATTAAAAATACAGCCTGTGGTACTCTGAGCTTTTTGATGAATGCTCTCAGCACCTTATCTGAAAAATCATTGAGCACAGGTTGGGCAGTAACTTCGACTCTTGAGATGCCTTTGCTAAGTTTTATTGAAGTTCCGGCCTGGCCCTGTTGATTTGTAGAAGCCTTAGTTGGATTTGGACGAAACCTACTCGATTCGAATTTTAACTCAACTCCTGTAAGTGCCTTTCCTTTTGAGTTGCTCAGGCTGAAAGCAATTTCATTTGCACCTATACTTTGCCCCCAGTATGTGTTCAAAGCAGAAACATCTCCCTGATACATAGCCTTAATATTAATATTTCTGAGTCCCTTTTCTATGCGTTCCTGCAAGGCTGTTCCAAAGAACACTTTTCTACCATCGAGCTCAGTACTTAGGTCTTCTTCTAAAAAGCGCTCAATTTCTAAAAAGGCCTGAAAATAGCTCTCTAGGGCAGAAATACTCTCTCCTGTTCGTGCTTTTTCATCCCCTTTTTCAACATAAACTTTGGCCTTTTCAATTGCCGTTTTTATGCGTCTTGCTTTAATCTCTTTATGGGTGGCTTTAGACAATCGGTAATAAACCCAGAACTCTTCATTTGATTCCCATGCCCCTGCCATTTCAAAGTCTTCAAGATCCTGCTTGATCATCAATCGCATATTGTTGGAAAAGGTCTCTCTGAATTCATCGTTATCTTCAAACTGCTGCAAAACAGAGTTACCTGCGACACTGACCTTTATTTCTGATGACAAGTCACTTAAAGCATTCTTTTTTGCGATGTTCGGGTATTCGGCAGGACTAAACTTTTTCATAGCCATTCCAATCCCGATGTAATACGAAGAAGAAACCGGCCTTTGAGTAACCCAAGATGGCTTTGAATCAGTTGAAGCAACTGGAGTCTTGCTTTGAGGCTCTTTCGTAGACTTACAAGCCATTAAGCCAATCAACAGAATTAAGCCAAAGGCTTTAAAGGCTCTTATCATACTGTTCAATTTTTATCGCCACTTTTTTAGCCATGTCATTAAGGAGTTCAACCCTTAAAACATCAGCACTTTTCAGGCTTCTTTTTTTGGTTGTTAGCTTTCTATTCAATGCATTTTTAGATTTAAAATCCGTTCCAATTTTATCATCAGAATGTCGAATTTTCATACTTCTCCAAGAACCTGGGTATAGCGATCTGTAATCTCCTTCGAATAGCGCATAGTTAATACGATCGCTGTTCTCGCTAGTCAATAAATCCGAGACTAAAACTTCAGCGGTTTCAGTGGAACTTAAATCATATCGAATATTTGCAGAAACAGTGTTAGCCCCATAAATTTCTCTGTAATACACCTTCTTGTATGAAGTAGTCTTGTAGTAAGAATCAGTGACCTTGTTGTATTTCTTAACCGTAATTGCTTGGTAACCTATTCTCTGGGTCGACTTAGGCGCTTGCAGTTTTGTTTTATAATCTATGACCTTGATGTTAATGACCGCCTTTGCTCCCAAAATTTTTCCAGCCTTTGCTGAACTGCTTGCATCAACCACGCCGGTCATTGCTAACTTTTGCTCCTCGATTATCCTTTCGATATTGGATCTATCGATTAGTTTGATGAAAGGATTATTGAGCTTAAGTAGCTCTTCCATTACCATGGAATAGAACTTATCGGCTACTTCTTGATCATCTCTTCGCTCATATTTAACTGGTATAAAGGCAATTGTAAATGCAGCTTCATCTAATGATGCTTTTTTGAGGTCCTTTGCATCTTTATAATCTCCAGACTGAAGTAACTCATCAAAGTGATAGTAGGCCTCACGAAACTGATCAGTAGCCATCGCGGCCTTTCCCTTTTGATAAATAGGTTCAAGTCTAGAAAGCCTTTCCATGTCGCTCACGTCTTCATAGTTTGGATAGATCTCAAGGATTTCCTTGAATAGCTTATTCGCTGCTTCAAACTGACCTTCTTGTTTCAAGACCAAAGCGTCGGTGTATTGTTTTGAAAGGTATTTTTCGCGCGCTTCCTTAAAATAGTCTTCGTAATAAGGAATGAAATTTATAGAGGCAAAAGCATTCACCGATTCGTAGAAATCCCTAGCCTTCATATAGTCGTAAACGGCTTTTTTATAATCCTCCGCTGCGTATGCTTGATAGAAATCCGCAAGTTTTTTATCCAATACTTTTTGCCCATTTGTTTTAATGGCGATGCGAGCGTCTACATTATTAGGATTCTTTCGAAGCGCAGTGAGAAAAAATTCAGAAGCTTCTGAATGCATACCAGCTTCTTGAAGTTTCATTGCTTTCTTGTAATAAGACTTGCTACCACTGCAAGCACCCAATAGAATACTGAAAGTAATATAGAGCGATATGTATTGAAATAGTTTCATGAACTCTGCTTAAAGCAAATTCGGAGCCAAAGTAAAGGAATTGCCGAGTTTAAAGTTTAATAAAAGGAATGCAGTTTGATTCAATTCTTTATCGCAATTTTGACTCATCTTCGATTGGCATAAATTTTTTGGTACGCTAATTGGTAGATAGTTTAGAATACAAATTCAATCACTATGAAAAAAACGCTGAAACTATTAAGCCTCGCATTTATGGCGGGAACATTAAGTCTATTAGCTTGTAAAAACAAGAAAGAGACTGTAAAGCAAGCCGGAGAAGTTGAAATCATTATTCCTTGCTCTGGATCTGAATACTTTTCAAACAAAAAATATTTCCGTGCAAATGCTGTAGGAGAGAGCTTGGATCAAATGACTTCTAAAAAGAAGGCATTGAGCAACGCAAAATCTCAGCTAGCTGGTGATATCCAAACAACAATGAAAGTAGTTGGAGACAACTATGTGAAATCTAGCGAGTTTAACAACCAAGAAGAAGTTCTTGAACGTTTCGAAGAAAATGCTAGAACTGTTGTGAACCAAAAATTAGCTGGTTTAAAAACAATTTGTGAAAAGTTGACAAGAACTCCTGAAGGAAAGTACAAGACTTATATTGCAATCGAACTTTCAGGAGATGAATTGTTAAACGCATACAGCGAAACGCTTTCAAAAGATCAGAACTTGAAGATTGATTACAATTACGAAAAGTTCAAAGAGACATTTGATAAGGAGATGGAAAAGATGGAGAATCAATAAGATTCCGCTCAACTAAAACTTAACTAGGGTCTGATTTATCAGACCCTTTTTTATTGTCTTTTTTGAAAATCCCTTTCCATAGTTCAGCCCATGAGTTGAACTCTTGCCGATAAAAGATACCGATACCCTGTGTGTCTTTTGCATTTTGCTGATTTACCAAGGCGTCATCATTTGATTCGTTGAAAACCTTCGCCCGAAGCTTACCGTCTTTGGTAATCTTGTATTCTACCTTGACATCCCCTACCAATCTACTTGCATTTTCTTGTGTACTAGCGTCTTCAGAACTCGTTACTCCAACATTACCTTCAACGGTCACACGATCACTAAAAAAGCCTCTTGATAGTCCCAGTTCAAAGCTTTCAGAATTCAAATCACTTACACTAATCAATAGCTTATCGCTTAGCTGAGACATCCAATTCGACAATTGATTCGCCAATAATTCTGAAGAGGTGGCACCTGCTGAACCACTCGCTTGAAGCCCCCCTTCAGGAGGAGAAAATGAATTCAAAAGCATAAGTGAAAAGACTTGTCGATTTACTTGTTCTTCATTGTTTAAAGCTACTGCGGCCCTTGACTTTGTAGCCTCATCCAATTCTGGAAACTCAATACCGAAACTAATGTCGGGGCTCATCAAATCATTTTTCATGTAGAGCTTAACGCTGGTATTCACCCTATTGCTCAGGTTATCATCTTGGAGCAAATCGCTCAAACGTGCTTTCACATTGTAATCCGCGCTCACATCCAATTTAGCATGAAGAGGGTTTCCTGTCCAATTAATGGTGGACCCTTTGTTCAGGTTAAAGCGCTTGTTAATGACATTTTGGAGGGTAAATAAGTAATCTCCACGAGTGAGTTCATAGGTACCGAACATATTAAACTCACCGAGGGTATTAATTCCAAGCTGGATTGCCCCTTCCCCACTTACTTTCATGATATCACCAGCAAGCTCATCAAAGATTAACTGAACTTCAGCATCAGGAGTCATGTCAATATTTAAGTCCATGCTGATACCGTCCAACTTCACTTCATATTTGTCTTCTAAAACGGCACTATCCTTCTGGACAAAAACGATATAGTCGTTTTTAGTCACTTCTTCCGCGCCTTCTAATGGAATGAAAAGTTTTGTTCCTTTTTTGGTTTCCACGTTCGCTTCGATAGCGAGTTCTCCCCCGTAACCACTGATATTCACATCTCCACCAAGATTCGCCTGTCCATAGTACAACTCATTGTCTTTGAAGCTTGTGTTCAAGAAGCTAAATTCATCCGATAACAAGTTGACATCGTAATTCATATTACTGTAGTTATCATGGAAAATGGTTGCAGTAGCTCGCGCTAGATGCCCTTCTGAATCTTTGAACTCGATCAAATCAAAGCCAAACCAATCCTTTCGAATCTTCGCTTTTTGATTATGCACGAAATACTTAGTTCCCAGGTAGTTAATCTTAATGGCAGCCTTGTGAAATTCCATGTCACTATAGAGTAATGGCTCCTCTACACTACCTTTCAATTTTAGGTCTCCTGAAATAGTTCCTTCAATTTCTGAAATATAGCTGGCTAGAAAGGGCTCTAATGATTTTAATTTTAGATCGCGCACTAGCAAGCTGAAATCCAATTCATTCGAAGTTCCTGGATAGTATTCACCGTTGAACCAAATAACTGGCTTCAATCGCTCTAATACACTTCCCTTTAAACTGAGCCCCTTATTATCTTTATCCCACAGTGCTTTAAAGTTTCCATCTCCAATGGTTTGACCGTTAACTTTCAGGGCATCAAATCCTAAGTCGGCATCCATTTGAACTTCCGCCAAACTCGCTCTGAGTTGAACATAACCACTTAAGCTTCCATTCAATTTGAGTTTTTCCAAACTTGCAATCTCGTCGAGATTACCAAGGTTTAATCTTTCGAAGCTAATTCTCAACTTATCATTTATAGACCTGCCAATTTTTCCTGATATGTTTAAAAATTTAGAACCAGAACTAGCATTCAACAACGGAATCAACAATCCACTTGTATCTAGTCTCAATTCGGCCACTGATTCTATCTTCCAGATACTGTCTTTCAGGTTTAGCTCCCCTCCTTCAACATCAAGTAAAATCAAATCAGAATTGAGATCAATGGAAGAGTTTAACCAGGCAGATAAATCGTTTTTGTGCTCTCTGTCTATTTGTATGTTCAGATTCAAGCTGTCGGAAAGCCCTGACAGTTTCAACTCTAGATCACTCAATGAGAGGCTATCACCAATATTTAAATTTTCAGCTCCGACCTTCAGGTCGGTTTGATTATTAAGAATTAAGAAATCTAAATAGCAATTCTTAAGCTCTGTTCCACTTAAGGCAATCTCAGTTGAGCGCAGTTTTGCAGAAATCGAATTCTCCGTTTCACTTGTTCTTATATCGATGGAAGTTCCGGAAGCTAAGTTCAAGTCGGGTAGAAAAATCCCAAGGAGGTTATCCATCTTCATAAATTCAGCGCGTATTTGAATATCATCCAAACTACCTGCTTCATCTAGTGCTTCAACACCCAAATTCGACTTTATTTTTTGCTCGATCTCTTCCAAATCAAGACCCATCAAATTTCCTTCAGCTTCTACTATTGCGGCTTTAGATTTAAACAAGAAACTATCTACATTCCCTTTATTATAAGCAAGCTTCAGCTGTGCGTCTGCATAATTGTAAGACCTGTTGTTCAGTTCTAAAGTGTCAAAATCGAAGTCCAGACTTTTTAATTCATTATCAATCAAGGTGAAATTCGCAATAAGCTTAATATTTAGCCTGAGGCTATCGTAGTCTGGACTTAAGTTAAGGCCATAGGGATCAAATTGCTTCGCTAATATCGTGGTATAGGCTTCTATTTTTGAATCTTCAATCAAAACGCGTGATTCAACAAAGGATTTCAATTTCTCATCATTGATCACAATCGAAGAGGCCAATAGCTTTTCCTTATAGTTTGCCGAAACCAAAAGGCTATCGTAAGTATAATTTCGATATTCAAAAGCGTGAATATCCATGTTCAGTGAAAGCTCGGACTCTGAAAATTCGCTTCCAGCTATCCTTAGATCAAAGTCTGAATTCAGAAGCCCTAAATCCTCAATTTCAGCGATATAACTTATGTCATTTGAGTATATCTCCCCTGAGAGCGCTATGCTTAGATCACTTGTAAGAGCATTCTGCACATTTCCTTTCGCTTCTATTTTTATGAATTGATCCAGAAATTGAAACTGCGTTTCTAAACTTTGAAGATCACCATCAAAGCTTCCCTTAAAGCTTGGTTTTTGAAGCTTATCTACTAAGCTTGGAAGGCCAATTAAGGAATCAAGGTGAAATGGATAAGCTGGAAGTTGTGAAAAATCACCTTCTGCTTCTAAATTTAGGTCGCTAAAAGAGATGTTTTCAGGCTCTTCGATATTGTCGAGCCGTCCATTGAGTTTCAAACTAAATTCTTCTGAAATATGCAAATCCTCAAAGTTTAAGTGGTTTACATTCCCCGATACCTCACCAGTCAAATTCACTTGTCTTTGCAAACCAAAGAGACTAGCACTAAATGCGGCTAAATCTGATGTTCCTAGGATACTCTCTTCACTCGCTAGTTTCAGAAATACATCTTCGTTGAAATCTGACATTCCTTTGGAATAGGCCATCATAAAGTCTCCCTTTAAATTGGAGTGCATGGTCAGTATTTGCAAGTCCTTAGCTTGAAGTGAGTCCTTATCAATCGAAAGCGCAGTTTTCATATCGTTAATACTTAGATATGGGTTTTCAGCACTGAAGTGGCTCACCGTAGACAGAAATTTTTGAGAATCAAATTGCAGCTCATTTATAGTCGCGCTAATTTTTGTCAGCTCCAAATGATTAAAATCAATTTGCTTGCTTATTGGCTCTTGTTGCTCATTGTTTGTGCTAAAGCTGCAATCAGTCAACATCAATTCATCGCAATCGATGCTCAATGAAGAACTGTCGTTCTCATTGCTAGCAAATACATCAATGAAAATTGAGATATTGGAAAGACTGTCTCCTCTATGGTTTATCAAATAAAATTTTGCCTCATGGATTCTAAGCGCGTTTAACTTGAACTCATTGTTTGTCAGATCGATTTTATGTAGATCAAGCTCTAGGCTTTTCAAGGATAACATCGTATCCATTTTATGATCCAAAATGAGTAATCCTTTCAGTTCATATCGCGACAGCGACTTAACACTTAATTCATCGACACTTAGGTTAACATCATAGGATGCAGATACATAGGAGACAATTTGTCGGGCTAAAAAGCTTTGAAAAGCATGGGTGGTAAGCAGGAATAAAAAAGCGCTGAAAAACATAAACGCAATCAAGCTAGCGCGTAGGTATTTCTTGTAGGCTTTTTTGATAATTTCGTACTTTATACAAAGGTAGTGAATGCCTTGTCGCAGAGCTGTAATGAATAAGGAAACCTACATACTAGCAATAGAGTCATCCTGTGATGAAACCTCAGCGGCAGTTTTAAAAGGAGAACAAGTTTTATCGAATCTAATAGCAACTCAAGAGATTCATGAGGAGTACGGTGGTGTTGTTCCCGAGTTTGCTTCAAGAGAGCATCAAAAAAACATTTTACCAGTTGTAGAAGCGGCCGTTTCAAAGGCTGGGATTGAACTAGAGCAAATCTCAGCTATCGCTTACACTAGGGGCCCAGGACTCTTAGGTTCATTGCTCGTGGGAACCAGTTTTGCAAAAGGACTAAGCATTAGTTTAGGTAAACCTCTTATTGAGGTCAATCATATGCAGGCGCACATACTCGCTCATTTTATTGAAGATGGAAGTCCGAAACCTGAATTTCCATTTCTGTGTTTAACGGTGAGTGGAGGACATACTCAAATCATCAAAGTAGATGGATTTCACAAGTTCGAACTTTTAGGAGACACTAAAGATGACGCAGCTGGTGAAGCTTTTGATAAACTGGCTAAAATTGTAGGCCTTCCCTACCCTGGAGGACCTCAGATTGATAAGCTTGCGAAGCTTGGAAACCCTGATTTATATGAGTTCCCGAAGGCTGACATGCCCAATTTAGACATGAGTTTTAGCGGATTAAAAACAGCAGTTCTATATTTCGTTAGATCAGAAATAGAAAAGGACTCAAGCTTTTTGGAAAATCATTTAGAGGACCTTTGCGCCTCTGTGCAGCAAACTATTGTAGAAACTCTTTTGGAAAAGCTTGAAAAGGCTGCAATTTCAACTAATGTGAACCATCTTGCTCTAGCCGGAGGCGTTTCAGCAAATAGCCTGTTAAGGAGTCGTTTCGAGGAGATGTGCACGAAAAATGGCTGGCATTCCCATATCCCCAAGTTTGAATATTGTACGGATAATGCTGCCATGATTGGCATTGCTGGATATTTCGGTCTTATTAACGAGCAATTCAGCGAATTGAGCACGAGTCCTAAAGCTAGAATGAGCATATGAAAAGGATTACGGTACTGTTCCTTTTTGTTGCTTGGGCCTTCAGCTCTTTTGGCCAAAATAGTTTTCTTCAAAGACCGAATCAAGATAATTTCGTTCTCAAGACAAACCCATTCACTGTGCTTGTTGGCCCACTTTTCCCCTTTTCCTCTCAATATGGATTAAGTGCTGAATTTGTGCATGGAGTGAGCCAGAGTTCTAGTTTGAGTGCTGCCTATTTAGGCAAGTGGATTTTCTTCGATGAAGTTAATCAAGGAGCTGCTGTTCCTGTGAACATTGACAATTGGATTTTTAGAGGCTTTCGCTTTCAACTTGGTCATCGATTCTATTTATTTCGATCAGTTGAAAAATCCAAATTAGCCCCCTCTGGCCCATATGTCGGCCCACATTTGAGCTTTGCTAGTATGCGAATAACCGATCCCTTTTTAAACCAATTTCAGACTTACCTTACTGGGGTTGAGTTTAACACCATTCTGCAGTTCGGTTACCAGCTCGATTTTTTCGGACTTTACCTTGATGCAAATTTTGGATTGGGCTACAAGAAAAATTATTGGCAAGAAACACAAGGATTGCAAACTCGTAGTATACCTTTGGATGACTTAGGATTTGGAGAATTTTATCAAAACAACTTAAAAATACATTTTGGATTTGAAACAGGTTTCGCTTTTTAGTTTATTCATTTTCAGCATTTTAACTGGCAGTCTTCAAGCCCAGAACGATCAATCAAAATTGATCAAATCGGGTCCAATGGTTGGATATTCAGATGCTTACGAAGTAGCTCTTTGGTTGCAAAGTAAAGAAGAAGCTAATATTCAATTTGCCTATTGGCCAGTTGGTGAGCCTGAAAACAACTTTACTACGGATCGTTTTAAAACCTTAGCAAAGGACTCCTTTATAATAACTGTAATTGCAAAGGATTTAAAACCCGGAACAGTATACGAATACTTGCTTTTGATCAATGGTTTTCAAGTTATCGATGAGTTAAAGCAACAGACTTTCATAACTCAACCTCTTTGGGAGCATCGCTTTGACCCTCCAAGCTTTAGAATCGCCTTGGGTAGTTGTAATTATATAGACCAAGAAGCATATGACAAACCAGGTAAGCCCTACGGAGCTGGTTATGAGATTTTTGAGTCGATGTCGAGACGTAGCCCTCAACTCATGTTATGGCTAGGAGACAACACCTATTTAAGAGCTAAGGAATGGAATAGCGAGTCTGCTTCAATAAGACGCTATGCCCACACTCGAGCAATTCCTGAGCTGCAAGAATTTTTAGCCAAGACTCACCATTATGCTATTTGGGATGATCATGATTACGGACCGAATGATGCTACATTTTCCTTTTTCCATAAGGACAAAACAAAGAAGGTATTCAATCTTTTTTGGCCTAATCCAGGATCAGGGAACTCATATTTAGGAGGAACGAGTTACTCTTTTCAGTGGAATGACGTGGATTTTTTCATGTTGGATGACAGATGGTTTAGAACGGCTCAATACAACAAAGGATATAGCCAAATGCTTGGTAAGGGTCAAATTGATTGGTTAATTGATGGTTTGAAAACAAGTAGAGCTAAATTCAAAGTGATTGCTTGTGGTTCTCAAATTTTGAATTCTGCCAAAGTCTTTGAAAACTATGCCAATTATGATGAACGTGAATACCTGCTGAGAAGATTAGAAGAAGAAGAAATCAAGGGCGTAGTTTTCGTCACAGGCGACCGACACCATGCTGAGCTTTCGAAGGTGGTTTTGAAAAATGGAAACAGCCTTTATGATTTCACCGTCTCCCCTCTTACTGCGGGTGTGAGCAGTGTTGCTAAAAAAGAGAAAAACGAAAATCGCGTTGAAAGTTCTCTTGTGACTCAGCGAAACTTTGGGGAGATTTCTGTTACTGGAAAGAAAAACGATCGAAAACTAAAACTGAGTTTGTTTAACTCTAAAGGTGAAGAAGTTTGGAAACAAGAGTTAAAAGCTACTGACTTCGGTTATGAGGAAATTGCCAAGGAAGATCCATCTGTGAAACCTTCTGAAAACGCTCCTGCTGTCGAGGAGAAAATTCCTTTGAAATCAGAGGAAGAAACTGAGCCAAGTAAGTCAGAAGAAAAAATGGAAGAGATTAAGAAAGACTAGGGAATTTCTTTGCTCCCAAGTCAATAATCTCAAGATTCTCTATTCGAGCATCCTTAAGTTCAAATCTAAGAGCAGTTTGGTTCTTATGAAAACCATGGGCTCCAGCAGCACCGGGATTCATATGTAACAATCCAAGTTTTGGATCAGGCTGAACTTTTAGAATATGGCTGTGTCCGCAGATAAATAGCTTTGGCGGTCGAACATAGATTTCATCCCTAACTTTTTTGTCATACCTGCCTGGATAACCACCGATATGAGTAATCCACACTTCTACTCCTTCTAATACGAAGCGTTCATCGCGTTTAAATTGGGAACGAACAATGTGATTGTCGATATTTCCATAAACTGCGCGCACCGGAGCGAGCTTTTCTAGCTCATCAGTTATCTCTAAATTTCCAATATCTCCTGCATGCCAGATCTCATCACAAAATTCAAAGTATTTCAAAAATCGTGGATCTAAATATGAATGGGTATCTGAAAGAAGTGCTATCCTTTTCACCCTACAAATTTAGCCAGCGAAAGCACTACTTTTGCCGCAGTGAAATACTTTCTTGAATTAAGTTATAACGGAGCGAACTACCACGGCTGGCAAAGGCAAAATAATGCCTCCAGTGTTCAGGAAGAAATTGAAACTGCCTTGAGTAACTTACTTTCTGAAGAACTTGGAATTATTGGTTGTGGAAGAACAGACACAGGGGTTCATGCGCAGCAATACTTTGCACACTTTGATTTTTCGGAAATTGAAAACTTAGAACAATTGAAATTTCGCTTGAACGCTTACCTTCAAGAATCAATTGTCATTTCAAGAATTCACAGAATGGATGATGAGGCACATGCGCGCTTTTCTGCCACCGAAAGAGCCTATCAATATAAAATTGCTTTCACAAAAGACCCATTTAATCATGAATTCCAGTGGAGAATTTTGAATCCTCTCAATATTCAAAAAATGAAGGAAGCCTGTACTCATTTCATTGGAAAGAAGGATTTTAAAGCTTTCTGCAAACAAGCCGATGAACAAGATTCACACATTTGTGATCTTAAAATGCTCAGTATCACAGAAACTGAAAACGGCCTATTAATCGAAGTGAGGGCCAATAGGTTTATGCGTAATATGGTAAGAGCAATTGTCGGAACCTTAGTGGATGTTGGTAGGAACCAATTGGAAATCGAGGATTTGATAAAAATCATAAAATCAGGTGTGAGGAGTCAAGCTGGTGCTTCAGCTCCGGCAAAAGCTCTATTTCTAACAAACATTGTTTACCCTAAAGAGTTATTTAAAGGATGAGTAAGGTAAGCGGAAAGGCCTTTGATTATGGTTTATTTATAAGGGTAGTATCCTATTCTAAGCCCTATAAGGCTAGTTTCTTTTTTACGGCTTTTCTAACTTTTCTATCAGCAGCTCTTGGACCAGTTCGGCCACTTTTGATTCAATACACGCTTGACAATAGTGTTCTGAGTCCAAATGCCTCACTCCTCTTGAGTATGACTATGTTAATGTTAGGCTTTCTGTTAATTGAAGTTGTAACCCAGTATTATCAGAGTTATTTGGCTAATTGGGTTGGTCAGAGCATCATTAAGGACATCAGAGCTGAGGTATTTAAGAAGATTACTTCTTTCAAGTTAAAATACTTCGACAAGACCCCGATAGGAACATTGGTTACCAGAAGCGTATCAGATATTGAAACGATTGCGAATATATTTTCTGAAGGTATTCTCATCATTATTGGAGATCTGTTAAAGCTAATTTTTGTGCTAGCCATCATGTTCTATACCGATTGGAGGTTAAGTCTTTTCAGTGTTTCCACCATTCCAATATTGTTAATTGCAACACGCATTTTTCAACGCTCAATTAAAAGCGCTTTTAAAGATGTGAGAACTGAAGTTTCGCGCTTGAACACCTTCGTACAAGAACACATCACAGGAATGAACATCGTTCAGATATTCAATCGAGAGAAACGCGAAATGCAAAAGTTTGAGGAAATCAATCACTCTCACATGAACGCCCATATTCGCACGGTTTACGCCAATGCCATCTTTTTCCCTGTTGTGGAGATTTTGA
>Ga0209631_10004006_pt1 | contig 16568 bp, 17 predicted proteins | sample COG_08_FD_184752 | JGI IMG/M metagenome (GOLD analysis project Ga0209631, IMG submission 184752) | Pelagic Microbial community sample from North Sea - COGITO 998_met_08 (SPAdes) (version 2) | ecosystem: Environmental > Aquatic > Marine > Neritic zone/Coastal water | place: Helgoland, sampling...
ATTAAAGGCATTTACAATAACTATATAAACAAAAAGGGACAGGAAATAGCTTTGCCATGTTTCAAGACTTGACAAACCAAAAATACCATGCATACTTTCAATTCGGATATCTGCCATTATCACCATAATAAAACCTACAATCATATGCGTTCCTAATTTTTTAATTGGAGCTGTTCCAATAATATCATCTTTAACCCCAACAAAAAAGAGAAGAATTAATATTGCTATTAAATGCTTAAAGTTTGACAACATGTCCTCGATGTGGCTATACTCTTCAGGAAACCAGAGAGAGTATGAAAACACGATAGCGCCAAAGATAATAATCCCTCCAATGGTTGGAACACTGCGACTGTGCAGTTTCCGGTCTTCTCCAGGTTCATCTACTAAGTGCTTCAGTTTAGCAACCTTGATTAGAGAAGGCGTAGCCAAAAGTACAACCAAAAATGATGTTATAAACCCTAACAAAAGTATCTTATCTCCAACCATATTAAAGAATCCTATTAATCAAAGTTAAAACGAATTGCGAAACAGCCTAACTATTTCTGCCAAATAGCATGACTATTGTTCATAGTAGAAGTTGTTGAGTGTAGTTCGCATTCCAATTTGCCAAAACCATTCATTATTGCTCCAATTATCTCCACTTTCTGAACGGCTGTATGCATTTCCAAAAATTTGCATTCGTGTTTTAATATTTAAGTTCAAGCCCAATTCGCCCCCAAAATAATTCCAGCTAATTTTTTCCGAGGCAACTGCAATTAAAATAGCATCATTTGGTAAAAATATGTTTTGACCATAAATAGACCCGCCAAACCTTTCCTTTTGCGCATAAAAATATTTTGCAGTTGCAAAAAACCTATTCTTTTCAAAATGTGCCATTACAACTAGCTCATTAAAAGACGCTCCCAATGGATGGGCCAGCTCTTGGTTAGCATGAGAATAACGTTGAATTATATTCTCGCTAGACTTGGTAAACAAGTACGGAACAGCACTGTTATATTCTAGCAGCAACCAGCTATTTTTAGCTTTTAAAAAATCAAACCATTTTCCTCCTACTTGAAAGCCGGTTCTAGAAAAATCATCCGTTACAAACTGCCCATATATTTTAACATTTTCAATTGGAACAATATTCATATTAATGCCAATTACTACTTTGTTTTCATCGTTATTCGCATTTAATCCTGATCCAACTCCAATAACAGGAATGTAAAATGCTGGATCAACAGCTATTTCTCCAACTGAATCTTCATACCTCCGGTAAATTAGCCCTTCAAAAAAGCCTATTTCCAATTGCTTTTTTGGTTTGAATGAAAGGTAATGAAATGACCCACTCTTTCTTTTAAACAATGCCTCAGGAGATGAAGATAGTGGCATTCTTTCTAATGTTTGCATCCAAGCACTAACCGTTTTATAAAATAACTTGCCCTCTAACAAATTTAGAGAAAGTGATAAATATGGATAATTAAATGAATTGTCAGACAATAGCATTGACCTATAGCCATCGCCAATAAAATGTTTGCCTTGTCCAAACTGTATGTTGAATTCTTTAATAGGAGAATAACTAATGTAACCACTTGACATCCCTACATCCTGTCCTTTTCCCTTAAATGTTTTTGCTCTGCCTAAACCGAACGCAACACCTCTCGCATCTGCAACGCTATCCAAATATTCAGGATAATAGAACTGATTTTCATAGTATCTTGTCTCAAAAGAGAATTTTGAAGTAATGTCCCCTGAAACTCGAACTCCTCTTGTATTGGTATAAATCGAGGAAGCTGTATCTATATAGTTAGTTCGACCAGCACCAAAATTAAACAATGGATCTGCTGTTAAAAAGACATCATCCTCCTTAATATTTAATAAGTTTTCTTGGAATAATTTTACTGTAAGGTCATAATAATAAACCCCAGAGTCATTAAATACAGCATCAAAAATAGATGACGAAAGAAAGGATTGTCGGTAAGGCTTTATTGCCGTATGAAAGTTTAAATCAGACTCCAAGACGCCCTTTTCAATTTTTTGAGAAATAATATGATTAATCGGAATATTCTGATGTTGAGATAAAACTGTGCAACCAAAGAAAATCAACAACCCAAGAACAAAAGTCTTTTCTTTAAAAAAACTTTTATGTCTTAAACATTTCATGACAATAATTGTTTGTTGAGCGCCTCATTATAAACACATTTGATGCCTTCTTCTAATTCGATTTGATGTTTCCATCCTAAACCATGCAATTTATCCATACTGAGAAGTTTTCTTGGAGTGCCATCGGGCTTAGAAGGGTCAAATGCTAATTCCCCCTCAAATCCAACTATTTCTTTAATTATTAATGCCAAGTTTTTAATCGATATATCTTCTCCACACCCTATATTGACTATTTCTTTCTCGTTATAGTGCTGTAATAAGAAAAAACAAGCTGAAGCCAAATCATCTACATGTAGAAACTCTCTTTTTGGAGCGCCTGTTCCCCAAATTTCAACTTCGCTCAGGTCTTCCTTTTTTGCTGTATGAAACTTTCTTAATAAAGCGGGTAACACATGCGAATTATTTAGATCATAATTATCATTTGGGCCATACAAATTTGTCGGCATTGCAGCTATAAAATTACATCCATACTGATCTCGATAGGATTCACACAGCTTAATCCCTGCAATTTTTGCTATTGCATACGGTTCGTTTGTTGGCTCTAACTCCCCTGTCAACAAATACTCCTCTTTCAGCGGCTGGTCGGCCATTTTTGGGTATATACAAGAGGAGCCTAAAAACAATAACTTTTCTACCTTGCTTTTATATGCAGCGTGGATAATGTTTGCCTCTATCATGAGGTTGTCGTACAAAAACTCTGCTCGATAAACATTATTAGCATGAATGCCTCCAACTTTGGCCGCTGCTAAAACAACAATATCAGGTTTTTCTGCTTCGAAAAAAATGTTTACAGCTTGTTGGTTTCTTAAATCAAGTTCGCTAGATGTACGAACAACAATATTGTTAAATCCTTCAGCGTTTAACTTCCTTATAATCGCAGAACCTACCATCCCTCGATGTCCAGCTACGTATATTTTAGACTCAGTATTCATCCGTTGCCTACTCAAAATAATTCATTGTCTGAAAACCACCTTCTTTCAGATATTTGTCTTTTTGAAACAACTTTAAATCCGATTGCATCATGTCTTTTACCAAAGCCGCTAAGTCATACTTGTGTTTCCAGCCTAATTCAGTATTTGCTTTTGTAGGGTCTCCGATTAATAATTCAACCTCAGTTGGTCTAAAATATTTAGGGTCCACCTCAACTACAACTTCGTTCGTTGTTATATTAATTCCTTTTTCCTTAACTCCCTCGCCTTCCCATTTTAATGTTACTCCAATTTCAGCAAATGATAGCTCCACGAAGTGTCGAACGGTATTTGTCACTCCTGTTGCTAGAACAAAATCATCTGCTTTGTCTTGTTGCAGCATTAACCACATTCCTTCTATGTAATCTTTTGCATGCCCCCAATCTCTGTTAGCGTCTAGGTTCCCTAAGTAGATCTTTTTCTGTAATCCATGTGAAATCTTTGCAACAGCTCGTGTTATTTTTCGTGTTACAAAAGTTTCTCCTCGAATGGGACTTTCATGATTAAATAAAATTCCATTACAAGCATACATTCCATAGGCTTCACGGTAGTTTTTCACGATCCAAAAAGCATATAATTTTGCAATAGCATAGGGACTTCTAGGATAAAATGGTGTAGTCTCAGATTGAGGAACTTCCTGCACTTTTCCATACAGCTCAGAAGTAGAAGCTTGATAAAACTTAGTCTTTTCAATCAAGCCTAATATTCTAATCGCTTCCAATATTCTAAGTGTTCCCAATGAATCACAATTTGCTGTATATTCTGGCATTTCAAAGGAAACTTGCACGTGTGATTGGGCCGCCAAGTTGTATATTTCATCTGGCTGAACTTCTTGTATTATACGAATCAAATTAGTTGAATCCGTTAAATCACCATAATGAAGTTTTAACCGCACATCATTCTCGTGTAAATCTTGATATAGGTGATCAATTCTATCGGTATTAAACATAGATGCCCTACGTTTAATTCCGTGAACTTCGTATCCTTTCTTTAACAAAAACTCAGCTAAATAGGCTCCGTCTTGTCCTGTAATTCCTGTAATTAATGCTACTTTCATTCAAGTAATTAATCTTGTTTGCTCAAAGTTAACATTACAAACCTACTATACAATAGATTTATTGACGATTGTATAATTCGTTACTTAACTAAAAACCAATTATTCAATAACTCTTCTCGATTATAAACCATTTCGTTTTTAGTTTTGTAATCGATAAATTGTTTTCCTGCATATTTTGCAATCGCATGACCCGCGGCGGTATCCCATTCCATAGTAGGCGCAAACCTTGGGTACTCATCTGCTACACCTTCTGCCACTAAACATATTTTTAATGAGCTTCCCATAGAAACGACATCTATTTCCCCGTGCTCTTCTGACAGTTCATTAAAGTATGCTTCCGTTTCTGGACTTTTGTGAGAACGACTTCCTACGGCAACATATTTCTCTTTTGTAATTTGACGAGGTAGTTTTTCTAATTCACCATTCTCAATTTTAAAAGAACCTATTTCTTTATGACCATAATAAAGCCATTCTTTAACAGGCACATATATAACGCCCAAAATAGGAACCCCTTTCTTAATCAATGCTATATTAACTGTAAACTCTCCATTTCGTTTGACAAATTCTTTGGTGCCATCTAAAGGATCTACAATCCATAAGTACTCCCAATCCTTTCTTTCTAAGTAATCAATACTCCTTCCTTCTTCGCTTAGAATGGGAATGTTTGTTTCTTTAAGGGTTTCTTCGATAACCGCATTGGCGTTTTTATCCGCTTGCGTCAAAGGACTATTATCGTCTTTTTCTTCAACAGAAAAATCCGTGTCGTAAATTTTTAAAATCTCCTCTCCGCCCTTTAAAGCAGCTTCTTTAACTACCTCCAATAACTTATTTAGGTTCATCTGTATCTATTTTATCATGATGCGGAATTTTTATCCCAAAATTAGAATTATACCAGTCGCGTTCGTGAAAATAATAAAACACCATTTTTATTGCCGATTCTGCAATAGCTATTCCTGTCCCTTTTTTCAACTGCCTTTGCATCATCAAGAAAAAATAGCCAAGCCAACAAAAATGTTGTTGCTGATGCAATAATACGCCAAGTTATGGTTTTAACAATATGTCTTTTTCTAGAAACTTGAGCTTTCATTATTCTTAATTAAGAAACAAACATACTTTGCATTGATTAATAATTACTCTCTAAATCAATTTTAATTTTATCCGCTACTCGAAATGAGTTCGCGTAAATGGAAAAAGTATAGGTAACACTTCCTCCTGTAGGCATAAAACTACCATCAGAGATGTATAGATTTTCCACCTCATGGGCCTTACAGTTTTTATCCAAAACGGATATTTTTGCATCATCTCCAAAACGACAACCACCAGCTTGTAGGTTTGCTGGGGGCGAATTTCCAATTCCAGTGCTAACGTTTTTCATTCCAATTTCTTTGAAAAGAAGTTCCGTTTTATCAGCCAAATACCTAGCAACTTTATTGTCATGGTCATGATGTCCTGCCCAAATTTTAGCAACGGGATCACCCCATTTATCTTTTACCTCATCGTCAAGAGTTACGTAGCATTTGTCATTCGGCAACCAGTCAACAAATATTTCAAACTTCAACTTACGCTGTTTTGTAAAATAATCAAAAAGTCTTTTTTTCAATGCTGCCCCATATAAAAGCCTTCCGCCGGATGTCTTTTTTAGTTTGATAGCTTTTGTGATTCCGTTTGCATGCTCAGAAACAAAATCAATTGTACCACCTTTTACTCTTCCTAATTCAGGGTGATCTATTTCATACCATTGTTGAATTGCCCTATTGATAAACAATCCTGGAGTATCTAATGCTTCAGCATCTTCTTTATTCAAATCCGAAAAATATAGCTGCCCAGAACCAACTCCTCCACTAGAATAAACCATATTCTTTCCTACCTGACCAGAATTATTAGCTAGCCCATTTGGAAATTCAATGTTCTCACTCATCAATAATAAACGTGAAGTCTCTACAGCTTGAGCAGCAACCACAAAAATAGTTGCTTCGATAGATTGTTTTTCATCATTAATATCATAGAAATTTGCTTTTATAATTCTGCCATCCCCGTTCGTTTCTAAATGAAATACTTTTGAGTTTGGTAAAATTGTACAATTCCCGGTTTTAACAGCAGACTCAATAAGAGCTACTCGCGAACTGCTCTTAGCATCAGAAGAGCATCCGTAACTGCCACAGAAATTCGAATAATAACACGAGTTTCGATCTTCTTTTGACTCTGATATTATTCCCCTTGGGGTAGGGAATATCTCATAGTTAAGTTGCTTTGCACCCTTATCTAACCAAGAAGCAAAGATATTTTCTTGCAATGGAGGAAAAGGAAAATCAGGCGTGGAACGTGGCTCTAAAAATGAATGATTCACCACCTTTCCTGAGACTCCAACTATTCTTTCTGTTTTTTCGTAATACGATTCTAAATCCTCATAATTAATTGGCCAATCAACAACATTTGCCCCTTCAATTGGGCCATATTTAGAAAGTAAATTAAAATCTACTGGCTTTAGGCGATGAAAATATGCACTCATAAAATTGGACGAACCTCCAACACAGTTCCCATTCCAAAAACTTCTGCCAGAATCGTAAGTAGACCGTTTCATCCATTTACCTTCCTTGTTCTTTCTAACAATAGTATGGCACTCGTCTTTCAGTGCGGGCCTGAATGAATCACGACGCGTCGCGGTCATTTCATCTTTGTTAAAGTCTTCCGTTTTTGCCCAGGGGCCCTTTTCGAGCACTACAACTTTATAGCCAGCTTTCGATAACTCATATATAACAGGCCCAGCTCCTGCTCCGCTTCCTATAACACAAACATCATACTTCATTCATCGTGGTATATATAGTTGGGTACATGTTCTTTTCATTGGGGCGCGGCATTCCTGGATTATGATTTAACCATGTCCAACCGATATTATTAGGGTTAACGCCATATAAAGGATCTAACAGTAATGCTTCAAAAATTAATGTTAGCATTCTACTACCCCACCTTTTGGGAGCTTTCTCTTCAAAAAATAGTTCTAAAAGATCTTCTTTTCGGTCTATGCTTAATGCATCGTAGGAAATTTTATGAGTTTCTTTAGAGAGCTGGTTTAATCCATCAAGATGCTCAACAATAAAATCTTTTTCTCTTTGTGGCTCTCTTGCGTCATTCAACACATAAACAATCCATTTATCTGCATTTACTTGCAGAGCTGAAGGTCCGTTTCCTTCTTTTGGAAATAATACTAATTGTACTGCTTGCAATACTTTTAATTGTTCTGGAGATAAGGGAGTGCAATCAAAAAATTCTAGATCTTCTTTGGTTTCGCAACATGTAAGAAAAGGAATGTTTGCAGCTACTCCAATAATCAGTAACGAGCGAATGAACTCTTTACGAGAAAGTTCCCACTTGTAGTCTGCCTCTATATCTTCTTCCTCCTTTATCACTTAACAAAAATACAAACAAAATAATAGAGCATAAAAAAAGCTTCCCGAAAATTCGGAAAGCTTTTTTTTAAAAATTTACTAGTATTCTCTAGTGAGCAGCTTCTTCTTCAGTAGCCTCTCCACCTTCACAAGTAGCTTCTTCCATTTCTTCTCCACCTTCACAAGTAGCAGTAGAATCAGCAACTTCCTCAGCATGAGCTTCTTCAGCATGAGCTTCTTCAGCATGAGCTTCTTCAGCATGAGCTTCTTCAGTGTGAGCTTCTTCAGTGTGAGCAGCAGCGTCAGTATGAGCATCAGCTTCAGCAGCGTCTCCACAGCTAGTCATTGCAAACGTAGTTCCTAAAGCTAACATAAGAGCAACGCTTAATTTGTTTAAATTTTTCATGATTTGATTTTTTACGGTTTTATTTTCTTTTCTTTTAACTCCGAGCAAAACCTATTAATTTCGCTTGGAGCCGGCTAAAGTAGTTTAATATTTTTAAATAAAATACTTTTCCTGAAAAAAACATTTCTAAAGTGCTTTCTAATAACCACTTCCCGCTGCTCCAATTTTTTCAATTGGGTGCCAAGTTGTCTTGGTTTCTTGTAAGCTAGATATGAGATATGGATTCTCGTGTTTATCACTTACATAATTCCCCCCGTCTCTTATTATCACTCGCTTTAGGTTATCAACAGCAGCTTCATGAATCGATTTTATTTCAGCTGCATTATCTCCGCTATAAACAAGTGCATTGACATCCATATGAGCTGCAAAATGCGGAATTAATTCTTTTCTGTTTCCAGTCAATATATTTATTACTCCCCCTGGAACATCCGATGTTGAGAGCACTTCTGCAAGTGTAACTGAGCAAAGCGGTTTGTTTTCTGACGCTAAAACTATGCAAGTGTTTCCACCAGCAATTGTTGGAGCAATTTGAGAAATCAACCCCAACAATCCACTTTCTTCGGGAGCCAGTATTGCCACTAATCCTGTAGGTTCAGGTACAGAAAAATTGAAATGACTTGAAGCAACCGGGTTTACAGAACTAAAAATCTGCGTGTATTTATCGCACCAACCTGCAAAATAAATAAGTCGATCGATAGAAAGGTCAACTTCTTTTTCTGCTTGTGCCTTTTTACTTCCTTGCTGAATAAGTTCTTCAATAAACTGATTTTTTCTTCCTTCTAATATTTCGGCTATGCGATACAAAATTTGACTTCTATTATAGGCTGATTTTGCACTCCATCCACCTTGAGCTGACCGGGCAGCCACAACCGCGTTTCTAAAATCCTTTCGAGAAGATAAACAAATGTTTCCTAAAACCTTTCCATTCGCTTCTGGTTGATAATACCTTCCAGATTCTGTTCGTGGAAATTTACCACCGATATATATTTTGTACGTTTTCACTATTTCTATTCTTGACATGTTAATGTGATAATTGGTTAATTCTAGAATTCTATTAACTTTCTAATTAGATCTTAATCAAATTTTAAATATGGTTCCAACCCATGCAAACCACCTTCTCTTCCGTGTCCGCTTTCTTTGTACCCACCAAACGGAGAAGTTGGATCGAACTTGTTATACGTATTAGCCCAAACCACTCCTGCTTTTAATTGAGATGTAAGGTTAAATATTTTTGACCCTTTATCTGTCCATACTCCTGCAGATAAACCATAAGGGGTGTTATTCGCCTTTGTTATTACCTCATCTACCGTTCTAAAGGTTTGAATCGCTAATACTGGACCAAAAATTTCTTCTTGGGCAATTCTATTTGATTGCGCTACATTAGTGAATAAAGTTGGTTTGCACCAAAATCCTTTTTTCGGGATTTTACATTTAGGTTGATAAATCTCTGCTCCTTCCGCTTTACCTATCTTAATATAATCATTAATTACATCCAATTGTTTTTTGGAGTTAATCGCGCCTATATCCGTATTCTTATCCATTGGGTCTCCAACATACAATGATTCCATTCTATCTTTCAATTTACGAAGAACAACATCATAAACGGATTCCTGAACAAACAATCGAGAACCGGCACAACAAACATGCCCTTGGTTAAAATAAATGCCATTAATAATGCCTTCAACCGCTTGGTCTAATGGAGCATCTTCAAAAATAATGTTAGCGGCTTTGCCGCCTAACTCCATTGTAGACTTTTTGTTGGTTCCGGCAATAGATTTCATGATAATTTTCCCAACCCCTGTTGATCCCGTAAATGCAACTTTGGCAATATCCTTATGCTCTACCATCATCGCTCCTGTCTTACCATAACCTGTCACAATGTTTACCACACCCTCTGGTAGTCCAGCTTCTTGAATTACTTCAGCTAATTTTAACGCAGTTAACGAAGTAGTTTCGGCAGGTTTTAATACCACTGTATTTCCAGCCGCTAGAGCAGGAGCAATTTTCCAAGCTATCATCAACATTGGAAAATTCCAAGGTGTTATTTGCGCTGCTACGCCTAATGACTTTGGTTGTCTATTTGGAAAAGCATATGCTAACTTATCTGCCCAACCAGCATAATAGAAAAAATGGGCAGCCGCCAATGGAATATCAATATCGCGTGATTCCCGAATCACTTTACCACTATCTAAAGATTCTATTACTGAAAACTCACGTGCCTTCTCCTGAATTAATCTTGCAATTCGATAAATGTACTTCCCTCTTTCTTTCCCAGATAATTTTGACCAGACTGTATCATATGCCTTTTTTGCTGCTTTAACCGCTGCATCCACATCCGCTTGACCTGCTTCTGCTACATCCGCAATCTTCTGCTCCGTTGCAGGATTTATTGTCGCAAAGTATTTTCCTGATTTTGGTTTTACCCATTTCCCTCCAATAAATAAGTCGTATTTATTTTTTAATTTTATATGACCGGTACTTTCCGGAGCTGGATCTAAATTCCAATCAGAGCTATAATCTATTTTATTCTTCATCCTAGTTTTTAATCTTTAGAGAAATAATCTTTCGATTGGTAATTTCCTGATTCTTGTTTCATTATTTGCATTAAAACATCATTTGCTAAGCTACTTGCTCCAAAACGGAACCATTCATTACTTAACCATTTTCCACCTAACGTTTCTTTTACCATTAATAAATAATGTAAAGCCAGTTTCGAATTGGATATTCCCCCCGCCGGCTTCATTCCAATCATTTTACCGGTTTTGTAGTAATAGTCTTTTATCGCTTCCAACATAACCAAGGTTACGGGCAAAGTTGCCGCTGGACTTATTTTGCCGGTAGACGTTTTAATAAAATCAGCTCCGGCATCCATTGCAATATCACTTGCTCTTCTCACTTTGTCAAAAGTACCTAGCTCTCCCGTTTCTAAAATGACTTTCAACCTTACTTTTCCACACGCTTCTTTAATTGCGGCAATTTCATCGTGCACAAAATTGTATTCCCCTCTATGAAATTTTCCACGACTAATTACCATGTCAACTTCGTGTGCGCCATTATCTACAGCAATTTTAGTGTCCAACAATTTTATTTCTAAACTAGATTGACCACTTGGGAAAGCTGTCGCCACAGATGCAACTTTAACTCCTGACCCTTTTACTTCCTGTACTGCTGTTTTTACAAAATTTGGATATACACAAACCGCAGCAGTAGTTGGCAAGCCAGGGAAAGAATCATGCAGGTGTTGCGCCTTATAGCACATTTGTTTAACTTTAGAATCTGTATCCGCTCCTTCTAAAGTTGTTAAATCAATCATATTAAGCGCCATATACAAGCCTTTTCTTTTGGCTGCGTTTTTAACACTTCTTTTGGTAATTCTATCAACTCGATCTTGGATGCCGACTTGGTCGACTCTTGGCGATAATCTGTAATCTTTTTCTGCCATTATTTACATTCGATTTAAAGACCAAACTTACGAATTTCATTTTAGAATACGGTTAATTGACCCATTATAGGTCAATTACATTAAAAAGTAAGGGGAGTTTCGCTTATTGCATTTGATTTTTAAGTTACTTTGCGCTTCCATTTAACCGTCTATGAAAGAGGAAGGTAATAATATCCACGCAGACTTTGAGAAACTTCTTAAGAGAGCAGACAAAGAAGCTTTGCTAAACCAGCATAGCAAAGTAATCTGGCTCACGGGTCTTTCGGGTTCTGGAAAAACATCTATAGCTGCTTGGTTGGAGAAAAAGCTGAATGATGAAGGGTATTTAACTCAGGTATTAGATGGAGACAATGTAAGAGCAGGAATAAATAATAATTTAGCCTTTACAGAAGAAGATCGCTTAGAGAATATTAGAAGAATTTCGGAGGTTTCTAGGTTGTTTTTAAATTGTGGAGTCATTACAATAAACAGTTTTGTTAGTCCAACCGAAGGCATTAGAGCCTTGGCAAAAGAAATAATAGGTGAAGATGACTTTTTGGAAGTTTATATAAACACTTCCTTTGAAGAATGTGAAAAAAGAGACGTGAAAGGCCTCTATAAAAAAGCGCGAAAGGGAGAAATTCCAAACTTCACTGGAATCAGCGCACCTTTTGAAGCGCCAAAAAATCCAGCTTTAATAATTGAGACAGAAAAAAATACAATTGAACAAAGCGGCGAAATATTATATCGCTTTGTAATAAATAAAATAAGCTATTAAATGGGTTCATATAACTTAACACACTTAAAAGAATTAGAGTCTGAGGCAATTTTTGTAATTAGAGAAGTTGTCGCGCAGTTTGAAAATCCTGTATTACTCTTTTCAGGAGGAAAGGATTCGATCGTTTGTTACCACTTAGCGAGAAAAGCGTTTTACCCTGCTAAAGTTCCCTTTCCATTAATGCATGTTGACACAGGGCATAACTTTCCGGAAACAATACAATTTAGGGATAAATTGATTGAAGAAACTGGAGCTCGGTTAATTGTTGGATCCGTTCAGCAATCAATTGACGAGGGAAAATCTACCGAAGAAAAGGGAGTTAATGCTAGCCGAAACAAACTGCAAACAGTTACACTTTTAGACGCAATAGAAGCGAATAAATTTGACTGCGCCATGGGTGGAGCAAGAAGGGATGAAGAAAAAGCGAGAGCAAAAGAACGTTTCTTCTCGCATCGAGATGACTTTGGTCAATGGGACCCAAAAAATCAACGTCCGGAATTATGGAACACGTTTAACGGAAAGAAAAATATGGGAGAACACTTTCGAGTTTTTCCAATTAGTAACTGGACCGAAATGGACATTTGGCAATATATTCTTGCTGAAAAAATTGACATTCCTTCTATTTATTTTTCGCATACAAGAGATTGCTTTGTTAGAGATGGTGTGATAATGGGAAAAACAGATTTCGTTGAAACAAAAGACACGGAAGAAGTTCAACCCATGGTTGTTCGATTTAGAACAATTGGAGATGCTACCTGTACAGGAGCAGTTGCTTCTACTGCAGCTACATTAGAAGAAATAATTGAAGAAGTGGCTTCTACTAGAGTAACAGAAAGAGGAGGAAGGTCTGACGACAAAAGGTCTGAGGCTGCTATGGAAGACAGAAAAAAAGAAGGATATTTTTAATGAAATCAGACAAAAGACCGCTTACGCTCTAAGACAAAAGATCTTAAGACTGACGAATTCTTTGAATAAGGGAGAGATTTAAAAAAATAAAAGACAAAAGATTTTAAGATAAAAGGCTAAATAATTAAGGTCTTTCAATCTTAAAGTCTTAAAATCTAGAGAATAATGGAAAAATCATATTTAAATATGGACCTCTTGAGGTTCACGACTGCGGGAAGTGTTGATGACGGAAAGAGCACTTTGATTGGAAGGCTATTATACGATAGTAAATCTATTTTTGAAGATCAAATGGAAGCTATCCAACAAGTTAGTGACAGGAAGGGTGAAGAGCATGTTAACTTAGCTTTACTTACTGACGGACTTCGAGATGAAAGAGAGCAAGGAATTACGATAGATGTTGCTTATAGATACTTTGCAACACCACAAAGAAAATTCATTATTGCGGATACCCCCGGACACATTCAGTACACAAGAAATATGGTTACTGGAGCTTCTACAGCTAATTTGGCTATCATTCTAATTGATGCCCGACATGGAATTGTTGAGCAAACAAAAAGACACTCTTTTATTGCTTCATTATTAGGCATACCCCACATTGTTTATTGCATTAACAAAATGGATTTAGTTGATTACAGTCAAGAGGTTTACAATACGTTGGTTGATGATTTAGAGGATTTTAGTGCTAAATTAGAAACGAAAGACGTTCGGTTTATTCCAATTAGTGCTTTAAAAGGAGATAATGTAGTTCACCGATCAGAAAAGATGGGATGGTTTGAAGGTGCAACGTTAATGCACACTTTGGAAACTGTACATATTGCTTCTGACCATAACCATATTGATTGCAGATTCCCAATTCAAAATGTAATTCGCCCGCAAACTACCGAACACCATGACTACAGAGGATACGCTGGAAGAATTGCGGGTGGTGTATTTAAAAAAGGAGACGCTGTAATGGTTCTTCCTTCTGGTTTTACCTCTAAAATAAAATCTATTGATACGTTTGATGGCGAAATTGATGAAGCATTTGCTCCGATGTCAGTTACAATGACGCTTGAAGATGACATTGATATTAGTAGAGGAGACATGATTGTTAGAGAAAATAACAAACCTGAAGTTTCTCAAGATATTGAAGCAATGATCTGCTGGATGGGTGACAGCCCTCTGAAAGAAAAAGGGAAATATGCCCTTAAGCACACTTCTAAAGATGCACGTTGCATGGTAAAAGAAATAAAGTATAAAGTTGATATAAATACCCTTCATAGAAATGAAGCGGATAAGGTTATTTCTAGCAATGATGTTGCTAGAGTTACTTTACGCACCACTTCTCCATTATTTATTGACCAATACGGTAGAAACAGAAACACGGGTAGTTTAATTTTAATTGACGAAGCAACCAACAATACTGTTGGCGCAGGAATGATAATATAATGCTATCGAAGAAAACTAAATATGGACTGAAAGCTCTTGCTTATATAGCAAAACAAGAAAATAATGACCCCATCCAGATTGCCGAAATAGCTAAAAGTGAAAATATTTCTCACAAGTATTTAGAGAGTATTTTGTTAACACTTCGTAAGGCAGGAGTTTTAAGTTCGAAGAAAGGAAAAGGTGGAGGGTATTATCTTTTAAAAGCGCCTAAAAAAATTCCAATGACAGACATAATTAGGATATTGGAAGGACCTATAGCTATGGTGCCCTGTGTGAGCTTAAATTATTACGAAAAATGCGATGATTGTGAGGATGAAGATACTTGTAGTGTTCATAAATTGATGCTTCAGGTACGTGACAATACATTGGAAGTATTTAGAAACAATACGCTAGCAGACATTACTTAATTGCCATAATTACAGGCTTTTACAAAGTTTTCTTGATTTTTTACTAAAAACATTTGTAGATCTAATATTCTCTCTTAATTTTGCAAACCCTAGTTTCCCGATAGGGTTTTAGGTTAATGGATAAAGACTAAAGATGTTATTAAATCATGCCATACAAAGTAAGGGCGTTTATTCTGAGGACAAAACCTCTGAAAAGCCACTTCGTAGCATTGTAAAATCACTTAGCTGGAGAACAGTGGGAACAATTGACACAATATTGATTTCATGGATTATTACGGGACAATTGACACTTGCTGTTTCAATAGGATCTGTTGAACTATTTACAAAGGTAGTGTTGTATTTTCTACACGAAAGAGCTTGGAATCAAATTAAATGGGGAAAATGATAGAGTCCTTAAATGAAATAAAACTAAAAGAGATAAATGACTATTTACGAAATAAGTCACCAAAAGCAATTATAGAATGGGCTTTGTTTATTGCAGAAAGACCAATTGTTACTACGAATTTCAAGCCTTTTTCTGCCTCGTTATTGCATGCTATTTCGAATATAAAAAAAGATATAAAAACTATATGGTGCGATACCGGCTACAATACCAGAAACACTTATTTGCATGCTGAAGTGCTCATTAGTAAGCTGTCTTTAAACATATTCGTTTATGTGCCAAAGCAAACAACAGGCTACAGGGATTCGGTTTTGGGTGTGCCAGAAGTCGATACTCCCGAGCATGATATATTTACTGACCAGGTAAAATTAGAGCCTTTTAAAAGAGCGCTTAAAGAACATAATCCGGATGTATGGTTTACGAATCTAAGAAAAGGTCAAACTGCGCACAGAGACAATCTTGATATTGTAACAAAAGATAAAAATGGAATAATAAAGGTTTGTCCATTTTATTATTGGAGTGATGCTGAACTAGAAAACTACTTAATTGAATATAAATTACCCAACGAGTACAAATATTTTGACCCCACAAAAGTATTAGCCAACAGAGAATGTGGATTGCACGTATAACCATGAAAGCTCAATACTTCCCAAGAAAAAATTTCTGATTCTGTTAAATTAATCAGTTAAAGAAATAAAGCATAAATTTGAAATCGAAAGCTAATCCGTAAATAACTGTATAAATCAAAACGGTGAATTTATTAACTAGTAATATCGGTAGATTAAGGCTAATTGGGTTTCTGGAAGGCGTCTCATTCTTGTTGCTGATGGGAATTGCAATGCCCCTAAAATACATATGGGAAATGCCGGAAGCAACTATTGCAATTGGGTATGCACATGGTTTTTTATTTATCGCATACTGCATCTTAGTAATCCCCGCAAAAATTGATTTGAAGTGGAATTTAAAAATTACCTTTTTAGTTTTAATAGCTTCCCTTTTACCTTTTGGAACTTTTGTAGCGGATTTTAAATTGTTTAAAAAGGCGCATAATTCTTAAGGTAAAAGAAAAATTCCTTCCACAATCTTTTCAGTTTTCAACACTCCCATTTAATAACTGCCTGAAGCACTTATAAAATAAACCTTCACGATATAAAGTGAAAATTGTTTTAATTCTGCTTTTCTCTATTTTTTCTGCTATGGTCATCTTATTATAGTCAGCTAAAAAACCGACCCGCTGCGCGGGTTATTTAGTAAACTCTATGCCCTACGGGACAAAGAGTTAAAGTG
>Ga0209631_10004007_pt1 | contig 16565 bp, 10 predicted proteins | sample COG_08_FD_184752 | JGI IMG/M metagenome (GOLD analysis project Ga0209631, IMG submission 184752) | Pelagic Microbial community sample from North Sea - COGITO 998_met_08 (SPAdes) (version 2) | ecosystem: Environmental > Aquatic > Marine > Neritic zone/Coastal water | place: Helgoland, sampling...
AGTGTTTGGCCACCATGATGTGTTTCAGCGGACATTGTGCCAGCAAGCATAGACAGTACTCGCCTTTCATCAGCATCAAAATGACCAAAAGAAATCGCCTGCGGGCCAATAATAATTGGCTTTGGCTGACCGGCAGGATGACCAGATTCATCAATCGGCATGCGACATGGTTGCAATGCAACAAGCCGACTGTCGGCCGATGCTGCATCAAGTAAAAACATCAAAGTACCAGTACTTTTTCGCAAACCACCCAAGACGACGCTACTTGTTCGTAATGCCGGCTCAACTAAACGCCGACGGTTTTCAAGCTCGGTAGACCAGGCTGGCTGTCGTCCCTTTTTTTGAACTGAACGATTCTCACTCTGTAGAGTCCGTGTCAACTGCGGGTTCGAAGCTTGAGGTAGACCTGCATGATCAGCCTCGTTCTCTTGGTTGAACGTTGAGGAAGGTTTTGATTCGATTTCTTCAAAATCATCTGTTTCATCGGCAACGATGTCGAGTGTCACTGGCGTCTGCTCTGCAATACCGCTCAGCAAGCCACGTCGATCAACCTCAAGCAGAACAGCTGCAACAAGCGCGCATGGTTTGCCAGCTCGTCCATCAGGACTTGTGCAACGACTCTCCAGGATCATACCACCCCGTCGATTTGCAGAGAGTTCGAGCAGGACCTCATGATTTGTTCCATCATCACTTGCAAGTGTTGCCTGAACCTGGCCAACACGAGGACAGATAACTTTTTCTGGGACGAGGTTCCGTGCTCGCTTGCGATCACGTGGGTCAAAAAGATGAAAGAGACGTTGCTCCAAAGTGGTCATAGTATGTGTCGATGCTTCGCGAATAGATAAATAAAATAATGAATGAAGCCACAACGGAACTCTTTTGATGCCGTTCAGGCCAACCCTTAGTTTTACCCCAATTCGCTCAGAAACACAGACGAAAAATATTTGACGAATTCGCCTGTGATATGACTACGAGTTGACTCGTTTTTTATTTTTGTTTAACGGTCGCAATGAACTCCAGTACGTTTTCAACTGGAGTCTCTGGCAATATGCCGTGACCGAGATTCATGATGTGTCCGGGACGTCCCGCTACACGTGAAAGAATGTCTTCCGTACGACGACGTACAACGTCAGGAGTAGTGTGCAGTACGGCCGGATCGAGATTACCCTGCACCCCTCGATTATAACCCACCCGCTGCCAGGCATGATCTAATTCGGTTCGCCAATCAATACCCATAACCGTACCACCAGCTTCGGCAGCAAGCGGTAATAGCGATGGATTGCCTGCTGCAAAATGGATAATTGGTCCACGCCCAGCTATTGATTCAAAGACGTTCCGGCTGTGGGGCAAAACGAATTCACGATAGTGTTCTGGTGAGAGACAGCCTACCCAGCTATCAAAGACCTGCACTGCATTCGCTCCAGCGTCAAATTGAGCATGAAGATATCTACCAATCGTCCTTGCAAGTCTTTCCATGAGTTCATGCCATGCATCGGGATTCGTCAGCATAAATCGTTTGGTATGCAACCAGTTGCGACTTGTTCCGCCTTCGATGGCATATCCAGCCAAAGTAAATGGAGCTCCAGCAAAACCAATAACTGGCAATTCTTTTTGAAGACCGGCACGTGTTGTACGTACTGTCTCAAAAACAAAGCTGAGAGAATCGACATCAACAAGCTCATGAAATCGATTGAGATCTGTACGAGTACGAAGTGGATTATGAATGACTGGGCCTTCCCCAGGAGTGAATTCCAATTCGAGGCCCATCGGCTGCAATAGCGGCAACAAGTCACTAAAAATAATTGCTGCATCTACACCCAGTCGATCCACGGTTGCCAACATAACTTCAGCAGAAAGTTTCGGATTCTTGCAAAGTTCCAAGAACGTAACTTTATTACGAATGGCTTGATATTCGGGAAGATATCGACCTGCCTGCCTCATTAGCCAAACAGGTGGACGAGATACCGGTTCGAGGCGACATGCCCTCATAAAAAGGGAGTCTTCGACGTTGCCAGTGACTGGCTCTTTTTGGTCCGGGGAATCAGAATCTGGGTTCATGTGGTTCAGTATAGTTTGTAGCAAGCAGGTTGTTGGCTCAAAGTTGTCTATTTTTTGGGTACAATAAGAAGATTCCAAACGGAAAATAGTTAAATAGTCTGATTCATGTAAGGAAGGCTGCAGTCAGGTTTCGTGCTATCCATACTCAATCTGCCTCAGATACATCCTTGATTTCATGTTCTTTGAAAGATATTGATGCACATTTGGGGTGAGTTTTTACAAAGGTTTCTATGGCTGATTTCATCTCACGAATTTCTGTTGTCTGCTTTGCCGCCAGCTATGGTGTTGCGCTCATATTTGAGGCAAGTCGACTCTGGTTTCGGTCTGGAGTCCGAGGCATCACAATGATTGGTTTTGTGACCGCAGGTCTGGTTGCACACAGCCTATATCTTATCTGGCGTTCAACCACGCTTCCTTCCATACCATTATCGAGTGAGTTTGATTGGTACCTTCTGGCTGCTTGGCTTTTAGCAGCTGGATCTCTTTGGATGACCGTCTCTAATCCCAGAACACCCGTGGGTCTTTTTGTTCTCCCTGTTGTATTAGCTCTTCTTGGAGCTGCTGAACTTTCAAGCCGGGAACCATTTCCACAAAGTCCTGCGACACAAATTTGGGGCGTCATACACGGGAGTTTCAATCTTGTGATGAGCGTCGCTGTTGTACTTGGTGGCCTCGCGGGCGGCATGTGGCTCATTCAGGCTGGGCGGCTTAATCGGAAACAGGCTCCCCTTCAAGGATTTCGTATGCCGAGCTTGGAAAAACTATCGACCTGGTCATCACGAATGACAGTGACCGCTGCTGTGTCGGGAAGCCTCGGATTTCTATCAGGAATTATCTTAAATATTGTCAATCAACAACATGGTCTTTTGGGGAGCGTACCGTGGACTGATCCTGTTGTTCTTCGCATGGGAGCACTCGTCGCCTGGCTCATAATCGTGGCTGGTACCTCACGAGCTATGCGACAACGTGCAATTGGCCGAAGAGTCATAGCACTTTTATCACTCGTTAGCCTGACGATGCTCACGTTTTCAATTTTGTGGGGGGTACTTGGAAGTACACAGCACGGACTTGCCCCTTCACAGGGGAATGCCGCAGTCATAACCATTCCTGCTGGAGATGCTTCATGAGCCTCGCCTTCGCAGGGGGAAGTCATCGCACTGTCCCGATCGAACTACGTGAAAAACTGGCTTTCTCATCAGAGCAAGCAACTGAGGCACTGGCGCGTTTTCAGCAACAGTTTCCGGGAAGCGAAGCTGTCCTTTTGTCGACCTGTAATCGAGTCGAGTTATACGCTGCTGACGAGGAACGCCGAGGGCCGCCTCCACCTGATGAGTTAGCGATGTTTCTAGCAGAGTGCCGGGGTGTTGATCCTGCAAATGTCGAAAGAGTTCTCGGTGGTGAACAAGGAACTGCTGCTGTGAAACATCTATTTTGTGTTGCAGCCGGACTCGACAGCATGGTTCTCGGGGAACCTCAGATCGTTGCACAGGTGAAACAAGCATGGCAGCTTGCTCAGGAAAGTGGGACGACTGGACCTCTTACTGGAGAACTCTTTCAGGCAGCCTTACGAGCGGCAAAACGTGTAACCACTGAAACAGCTGTCGGACGGGAACGGTTATCAATTCCAAGCATCGCGGTTGCTGATTTTGCCAGTGGTGTGTTTGAAAGATTTGATGACAAACGTGTGCTTCTTATTGGTGCAGGAAAAATGGCAGCCGAAACCCTTCGTTACCTTCGTGACGCTGGGGCACAGAACATCCGAATTATCAATCGGTCAGTGGAGCGAGCTCACAGTCTGGCACAACGACTTGATGCTCACGCCGGTGATTACAACAACATATCTCGTGAGCTTGTTGATGCGGACCTTGTTGTCAGTACGACCGGTTCTTCAGAGCCAGTAGTAACGCTTGATCTCTTCCAAAGAGTTCAAGATCAGCGGCAGGGACGTCCCCTTGTTGTTCTCGATCTTGCAGTTCCTCGCGACTTCGATTCACGTATCGGTACCAGGCCAGGGGTTTGGCTTTACTCGATCGATGATCTTGGTCAGGCTTGTGATTCCAATCGCCGTAGAAGACAAAAACAACTTCCAGCAGCACTCACAATTGTTGATGAAGAAACTCGTCGGTTCATGGGAGACATGCACCATCGATCAACCGTTCCAGTTATTGAACAACTCCGAGCGGGTTGGAATGAAACAGGTGAAGTCGAACTTGATCGACTTTTCCGAAAGCTTCCAAATCTTGATACAAGTAGTCAGCAGGAAATTCGACAGGCATTTGAAAGGTATGCTGCCAAGATGCTCCATCCCCCTATGGCTTCCCTGCGAAGTGAAAGTAAGGCAGGTCCACCTCATGGGCTTCTTGAAGCGTTAAGGCGGCTCTTTGATTTAAAGGAATAATGTAGCCAGAAATAAGCCGCTCAGATCGTGCCTTGGGCCGTTAACTCGTGAAACGTTTTACACTTTCACGAATTTGCAATTCTGGAGCTAATTCAGACCACTCATAGTCTTCATTGCTTATCAACGAAAGAAGAGCTTTTGAGGCAACAAACCCCATTTCGTACGAAGGCTGCCGCATGGTCGTCAATGGTGGTGTCATAAAGGCTGCTTCCGCCTGGTCGTCACACCCAATGATTGAAACATCATCTGGAACGCCGATACTGCGGCGATAGAGAGCCAGCCTTGCACCAAATGCAACCATATCATTCGCAGCGACTATTGCACTAAAACGTATGCCATGATCGAGCAGATAATTGACGGCCATGAGTCCTGCGTGCCCACTAAAGTCTCCTTGATAAACAAGTTCATCAGACCGACTGATACCAGCCTCTTCAAGGGCCTCAAGATGGCCTGCGAAACGATTCTGGGCATCGGGGTGACCCTCTATGCCATGAATAAATGCAATCCGTGTATGCCGCTGTTCCAGAAGATGCTTTGTTGCTAGGTAACCGATTTTTTTGTTATTGACTGAGACGCACTGTCCTTCAAAGCCTTCTACCTCTCTCGCTGCAACAATAATTGGTAGTTGCTTTTTGTAAGACTGAAGTTCTGATGCAGACATATCACCACCAACAATAAGAATTCCATCAACTTTTCGTGAAATAAGTGTTTCAATTGAGGCTGCATCTCTTGTCTGTTCCCATCTTCTATCAATAACAGTCGGGGAATAACCAGATCCCGCTAAGCCTTCAATTACTCCTCGAGCAACTGAATCGTAGAAGGGGCTACCAATATTCTGTGTCAAGATGCCAAGAGTCATTGACTTCCCACTTGCCAACCCCTGAGCGAACATATTTGGCGTATAGTTTAAGTCAATGACAGCCTGGTGAACGGCAGCTTGCTTTTGATGATTGACTACTGCGCTGCCGTTCAGGACTCTTGACACCGTACTTTTTGAGACGTTGGCCCGCTTTGCAATATCTTCAATTGTGACACCGTCTCGCACGGTCTCAGCTGATTGTGGTTGTTTAGTCTTTCTATCAGCCATGGTTGTTCACTTGGTTGGGAGTCACGAGAGTCTCGAGTTTCGCTGCTGGTTCTGTGCCTTCACAACGCTGCACCCTCCCAGAATTTCATCAAATTGTAACATCACGATACACTGCAGCCGCTTCATGGCAATCTAATTTACTCGGGTGCATAAACTCGGGCTTGTTTCTTTCTCCCCTACAAAGGCAGTACAAAACGCCCCTGTTACGAAGCCATCATCTGGCTCGATGCGACGCATTCGATCAGCCTATTCGGTGACCGATGGCTGACAGTAACTCAGTGCGAGCAAGGCATAACTTGTTACCAAATTGGCATCATCCTCAAGCCATCGAGGGTTGTTGTTCACCCACGAACCGTTGGCCTGCTGGGCACCAAGAAGAACACCGGCCAAATCTTTTCGCCAGTCATGGGCTTTCCCATCTGTATCTATAAATTGATCCTGGCCCAACACATGAAGTGCTTTAGCTGCTGTGTGAAAATAGTAAAACAAGCCGGCATCACCCATGCCAGGGTTTTCTGCAAATGTGTAGTGCCGTCCAAGCCATTCTACTGCAGCTATAACTCGAGGATCATTCGCTGAAACGCCAGCATAAATCATGCTCCTCAGGCCCGAGTATGTCATTGACCCATAACTACGCAAACCACCATTTGGTGTTGTACCAGCCTGACTTTCACCCCCATTTGCTGGCGTATAATAAAAACCACCATCAGGATTTTTAGGTGCGACTTCAAGAATGTCGTATGCGCCTTCGAGGTTTTGAGACCGCGAAACGAAAATCAGTGCACGCTGAATAGCCGGATCATCTGAACTTGCTCCTACACCTTTCAAGGCATCGATGAGAAAGGCGGTATTGGATAGATCTGGTCGCTCGTGTCGTCCGTATCCGGCTCCACCATACTCAGGATCAGCATACGTATTTCCCTCACTTTCATCCCATTGAATAACCGTGAGAAATCGCCTGGCTTTTTTGATTATCTCCTCATATTGCCCCGATGTATTGCACTCGTGAAGAGCCAGCATGGCAATTGATGTTTCATAATTTGCAACTGCTGATTCAGGCTGATAGATACCACCATCCGATTGCTGAAACGTAAGAAGGTACGCAACTGCTCGCGACACCATTTGGCTATCAACAGGCGTTCCGGTCCGAACAAGTGCAGTTATTGTGAGAGCCGTTACTGCTGGACCACTTTGTGGCGAGAAACTTCCATCCGGCTGTTGACCATGCTCCTGCAAATAGAGCGATGCTTTTGTAATTGCGTTCTCAATTGTTTCGGGTGTCGCCGCCGTGACTGTTGCTTCGAAGGCACACAACATTACAAGCGACCAAATCAAAGGGAGGAGAGACAATCTGGAAAAAGTCCTGAATAACTTCATTGAACACCTTGGCCTCTTCGGCATGCTGCATGAACCCTCGGCACAGAATTAGAAGACGCCGTATTGTACAGGGAATGCGCACGCGGGCAAAAGTTGCGTTATTTCTTCACACAACGTGTCTCATACTGGTGCGGATGGCATAGCTCGGGGGTATGGTGGAATCTCACGCGGTGGAAGATCAATGCCATATTCAACTTCCCACTCACTTCGCTCAGCATTGTCAGCGTAGTACGTAAGCCAAATCAATGAATCCACAACAGGTTCGGGGTACCAATCACCTGTAGAAAATTCAGGAGGCCGACCTGCAACGCTACAATCCCAGTGGAAATAATTATCTGGTAGATCAACACGTTTGACCGACGTTGGAAGGATTTCTCTCCGGATGAGGTTGTAGAGATCACGATCCGAAAGATGGTCCGTGAAATCGAGGATAATGCGACCCTCATAGAGTCTTTCGATCACCCCCCACAACTCTTCGCGAAGATGTTCCTCGCTCAAGTTACAAGCCGGTTGCAACACAAGTGAGGGATTAAACCAGCGGCCAACAGGTAAAGCCGGCGCCTGCTCCCAAGCCAACATGGATTCAAGATAACGATTTTCTACTTCCGTAGGCATTTCAAAAAAGTCGATGTCACCAAATGTTTCGTCCTCTAGAAATGGTTCGATTGCATCGCGCAATGCTGCATTTTGCAACAGGCATGATACTTCTTCAGGAGTCGGTGTATTTGTGAAATTCATGGTGCAACCTAACAGAAGGCGGCGGGTTCAATTACTCGTTAGGAACAACAACGAAATGATATGTTTTTCCCTACCCCCGACATTACCAACACGATTGAGTGACGCAACAAATTGGAAGCCAATTTTACTGAGAAAATCTGGTTGTGTTTCGGCACGACCGTTACGACATGACAAGTCTTCGTTGGCCTTCAAAATCAGCACATTTCGCCGACGTTACCACGAGCAGTTTCTGTCGCAGAATCCTGCTATTTTGGGCAGATTTTGACGGTTACCGGAGTTTCTAGGCACCTCTTGAGCCGCACGCCGTTGCCTCGAGGGCCGAAATCTTACTCAATCGCCGTTCATGACGGCCGCCTTCAAAATCCGTATTGAGCCAAATTTCTGTCATTTTCTCTTGCTGTTCCGCACCTACCATTTCTGCAGCTAGGCAAAGAACATTCAGATCGTTGTGACGTCGACTCATCTCAGCTGCGACCTCATCGTGGCACGTCGCGGCGCGAACACCCGGAATCTTATTCGCGGCAATGGCCATCCCTACTCCGGTACAACAGAGTAAAATTCCTCTGTCAACCAAGCCATCGGCAACCTGTCGGGAAACATCGGCAGCTACGTCTGGATAATCCACTGCTGTTTCATCATGGCTCCCACAGTCCTTTACAGAATGACCGTGACGCTCAAGGAATCCGATCAGACGACGGCGGGCATCAACGCCTCGATGATCGCTTCCGATCGCAATTTTCATTCGTTCAATCCAGGCTGCAGGCCATGGCTCCCGCACATAAACATCATTTCGAACTGCATATTCGACTGAATTAGAATCCCACTCAGTTAACTATCTAATGGACTCCGAAGATTCAGTATATCCATTTGAGCGTCAAGGTGCTCACGGATTTGCTGAGCACACTGGTTGTAGGCTTCCGCAGTCCCTCCAAACGGGTCCAACACGTCTTGATTTGTAGGTGAAAGCATGTGCACTCGGTCAGCAAATTTCGGAAACTGGGCGAGAATTGCTGACCGATGGGCGGCTGTCATCGTCCACACAATGCCAGCTTTTTGAAGCAATTCTTCTGTGACTATTTGGCTTGTGTGGCCTCCCAAGTCAATTCCTGATTGCTTCATTGTGTGAAGAGCATTTTCGCTGGCCCTACTCCCTCCCCAACCAGACAGGCCAGCACTTTTGACTTCGATACCATGTTTCTGGATTTCGTCCGCCTGACAATTCAATTTCTGAGCTATTTGTTGACGAAACAACGCTTCGGCCATTGGACTGCGACAGGTGTTTCCCGTACAGACAAAAAGTATCGTTAATCGTGCAACATCTTGAAGTTCTTCTTTACTGAACGTATTACCGCGAATGATATGAAAGCCTGTCTTATGAATTTCAATTGTTGAAACTGTTTCTTGAATTGGCTGCATACCGTCATCTATTAGAAGTATTGATTTCTTATCTTTTCCACAAAACTCCATAAGATCCGTGACTGTCTTAGGAGGCGTTGTGCTTCCACCCGGCTCTGCAAGCACAACGGGACCAGCAAAGAGTCGCATACAGTCCTGCAGCATCCTATGTCCTGGTGCCCGCAAGCGAATTCGGTCATCGCACACAATATGTGGTTGGATAGAAGCCGGTAATTGATGCACCACACCATCTGGATGATTATCCCGCAGGAGCATCGCCAACGGACCTGGCCAGCATTGTCGTGCAAATCGCAAAGCAAGTGGTGTCATCGCTGGTGCCCAGTCAGATGCTTCATCACTACTCTTAATAGCAATTGTCAATTCGGGCTCATGCTCTATGGAATCGGCAAACGTGCAAACTCTCTCAACAGCTATCTCATTTGTGCCCGCAGCAGCGAGGCAATAGTTTGATTCAGTTGGAACACCAACAACGTCTCCTTCAGCAAGCGCTTGCACAACGCGATGCACCACATCACGCAGATCTTCAGACTCCTTCAGATTGATGACAGTCGGTGACATATTTTCCATCGTGGAGTATGGATACCCGTATCCTCTGGGCAAATTCCTCATTTGCTCCTTTTGGCCCATCGGCAAAGTTCGGAGGCTACACCAATCAGTTAAGCATCGCAGACTAGGTAAGCCTACTTCAACCGATGTTCGCGGTAACAAGTCCTTTATTCCCTTAAAATAACTTGTTGTTTCCGACTCTGGCAACTTTTCACCTTGTGGAGACCAGAGTTGCTTCGGTATTTCTCAGCGGCTTGCTGTAGAGGGCCCAAGTGTGCTTGGCTTGATACTCCATGCCTACGACTGACTAATTGACTGAGCCATATCACCTATGCCGAACACCCGTTTATCCAAAGAATGCACCATCGGGGCTTCTCTAATCACCACATCTAGGGTGATTGATTACCTGTTTTGCATTGCCGGATTACTAACGTTGCTTGCAGGGTCAAAAGATGCGTTTGCTCAATCAGCGGTTGTCGAACAGCTTCCGCCAACTGTTAATAGTACAGAGCAAGACGAACGTATTGTTGAGGTTCGGATTGAAGGAAACGAGACTGTCGAAATCTCAAAACTGCCACAACTGAATACACGAGCGGGTCAAATTTTTGATCCACAAGCCATTGAAGAAGATGTGCGAACGCTCCATCGCACACGAAAATTTATTGACGTCTTGCCTAAGTATGTACGAGTACGTCAAGGGGTCGTAGTTGTCTTCACTGTGGTCGAACGTCCAACGCTACGTTATGTAAAATTTGTTGGTAACCAACGTGTGACAACCCGAACTTTACGAAAAAAATCAGAAATTGATGTTGGTGACTCTATTGATAGCTATGTGGTTGAAGAAGCCCGTCGTCGACTTGAAAGTTACTACCATGAGAAAGGTTACGACGCAGCTCGTGTAACAACTGTTGAGGGAACAAAGCCGGGCGACAAAGGAGCAGTCTTTCTTGTCGATGAAGGTCGGAGTCGAAAATCTTTTTGGACTACCTTTGTCGGGAATACCATTGCAACCGATGCACGATTACTCACACAGATCAAATCCAAACCGGGATTTTTCTGGTTCCTGGGTGGGGACGTTGATCACGAAAAAATCGATGCCGATGTTGATACGCTCACAGCTTATTACCGCAGCCTTGGTTTTTTCCAGGCACGTGTTGGTCGTGAAGTCCAGGTTATCCATGGCCTCGGCCGGGATTGGGCTTTGCTGACCTTTGTCATCAATGAGGGGCCTCGTTACAGAGTCCGAAATGTTTCATTTCTTGGCAACAGTCGCTTTAAAGGAGAATTCCTTGAACGTGATCTGAAACTAAAAAGTGGTGAATTCTTTCATCAAAGCCACATGGATTCTGACCTCGGTCTTATTCGTGATATTTATGGCGGCCGTGGTTTTGTATTCGCTGACATTCAAGCAGACCCAAGGTTCCTCGAGGAGCCTGGTGAACTTGATCTGGTCTACAAGGTGGCTGAGGGACAGCGATATCGGGTTGGACAAATCAACGTCCGTATTGGTGGTGAGAACCCGCATACTCGCCACAGCGTCATATTAAATCGGCTCTCCCTCCGGCCCGGTGACATTCTGGACATCCGAAAACTGCGATCTGACGAACGACGGATTGCATCAAGTGGTCTCTTCCTCAATGAACCTGCGAGAGGAGAAGGACCACGAATTGTTTTTAGTAAACCTGATCCGTCAGAACAATTAATCGCTCGTGAACCAAATCAAAATGGCTTTCGAGGTCAGAGTCCTGACGATGGTGACGCAGTGCTTGACCTCGTACTCAAGGGTGAATTAGCTCCATCACCATCCGAGCAAGAATCTGCAGATACAACTGGTGAGCACGCTCCAAGTAACAAGAACTCAGTCAGCCCTGTTGAAATGCGCGAGCAGCCAGAATGGCGAGGACAAAGTCCAGCGTACGGATATCAACCGCCAGCCACCATCACTTCGGCACCCACTACAAGTCCACCACCGTATCGTCAGTCATTCCCTCAGCAGGCTGCACCTGCTCGCCCGGCAAGTGTTCCCGGTCCATCAACGGCCCAAAACCCAAATGCAGCTGCATGGGGCGGCTCTGCGATAGCAGCGACAAGCCCCGGGGCTGTTGACTACGGACGACTTCCGCCCGCCTCTCCAACAGCGACCCCAATGGTTGCCCAACAGCCTATCGCTCAACCTCAAGCTGCTCCTCCCACACCATCGGGTTATGCACAGTCTGGTTTTGGACAACCTGGTTTTGCAGATCCTTCTGGATTTGATCCGCTTCCAAATGTTCCCGGAATGGGTCAACCGGGGCTACCACCACCGGGCTTCGCTCAGCCTCCTCTTCAACCATTTCCCGGCAACGAACCATATGTAGTGGTTGATGTGAATGCTGAAGAAACACAGACAGGCCGGCTCATGATCGGAGCGGGGGTCAACTCCAATGCAGGCCTGGTTGGAAACATTGTGATCGATGAACAAAATTTTGATATTACTCGACTTCCAACAAGTTGGGATGACATACGAAACGGCACGGCCTTTCGTGGTGCCGGCCAAAGATTTCGACTCGAAGCAGCACCTGGTACAGAGTTACAGCGATACACCGCTACCTTCCAAGAACCGTATCTTTTTGATACTCGCGTGGGACTTTCAACGAGTGCTTCGTACTTCACTCGTTACTTTTTCGATTGGGCTGAAGGTCGGGTAGGGGGCCGTGTTGGCCTTGGGTATCAGTTTGTCTTTGCCCCCGATTTATCAGTAAATGCTGGATTCCGTGGCGAGAGTGTTGATATCTTCAACCCTCGTGTTCCAGGTGTACCCGACATTGAAAATATGCAAGGAACGAACTCAGTCTACGGCTTCAGTGGCGGGCTTATTCATGACACTCGGGACAGCCCTTTCCTGCCAACCGAAGGTCATCTTGCGACTGTCGAATTTGAACAGGTGATAGGAACTTTTATCTACCCACGAGGCGTTTTTGAAGCTCGGCAATACTTCCTTCTCAATCAGCGACCCGATGGTTCAGGGCGACATGTCTTGTCGATGGGCACCATACTCGGATTTTCTGGCCCTGATACGCCATCGTACGACAACTTTTATGCTGGTGGATACAACACCATGCGCGGCTTTGTTTTTCGTGGTGCAAGCCCACGGCAACGAAGCACAACCACAGGCCAAGAAGCAATTGTTGGTGGACCATTTGAGTGGTTAAATACCGTTGAATATATGTTTCCGATTACTGCCGATGATTCCCTTCGTGGTGTTGTCTTTACTGATTTTGGTACGGTTGAACAAAACGTAACGATCAAAGACTTTCGAGTATCCCCTGGATTCGGCCTCCGAATCACCATGCCTGCACTTGGACCAGCTCCGATCGCACTCGATTTTGCAGTGCCTGTTTCATACGCGGAGTTCGACAGCCAGCAACTCTTTAGCTTCTTTGTTGGGTTTGCGCGATAATTGCTCTCTCTATCAAGCCTTGCCTTCGATAGCCGACTGCGCAACTGCGACACCTGCGACATACGCACTCGACCAGGCCCACTGAAAATTGAAGCCTCCGATTCGACCGTCGACATCAAGGACTTCACCAGCAAGGTAAAGACCGGGACACTTTCTACTTTCCATAGTTTCCAGTTTTACTTCTTCAAGAGGGACGCCACCGGCTGTCGCTTCCGCTATGGAAAAACCTCGATCACCGGTTACAGGTAATGAAGTAGCAACAATACTTTGAATCAGTTTTTTTCGAATGGTTCGAGCGAGGTCACCGACAAGTGGAGCCTGTGACTCTATGCAGATTCGTCGAGCCAATCTGTCTGGAAGCCATTGGCGTAAGGTGCCAAATGCTCCTGTACGCTGAGACTGAAGTAATTTGTCGACCGTTTCAGCATTCTGGCCAGGTAGCCAGTTGATACTCAATTGAACATCTGAATTGGCATTTTGTGCAATGAGCCAGTGCCGACTGATATCAAGAATAGCCGGACCTGAAAGGCCACGATGTGTACAGAGCGTACTGCCGGAACAGGAAAAAATCCGTTTTCCTGATGCTTTGGTAAGCGTGACCGTTGTTGGAACGGTTACTCCTGACAGCTCTGTAATCCAATGACTCTTTTCCAAAACGAGTGGGACGAGGGCGGGAACTAATGGCTTTGTAATTGTATGACCTAGCTTTTCCACAAATCGGTAGCCGCTACCGTCTGAACCACTCTTGGGCAAAGACTTTCCACCCGTACACACGATGACATGTCGGGCCAGCACTGTACCGTCTTCTAAAACCACTCGGAACCGTGGCTCTTGTTTCACACTGCTTGCCGTGCCAGTAGCCGGTAGTTGTTCGATATCAGTAACACGTGCAGGATGCGTAATAGACACATGTACTTCTTTGGCCTTGTCAATTAACGCATTGAGAACCGTTCTCGCTGAGTCAGTAATCGGGAATAATTTACCTGTTTCCTCTTCTTTGAGTTCAACACCTGCGTTGGAAAAAAACTGAATCGTCTGTGCTACGGAAAAGCGACGCAACACTTTGCGAATTGCTGCCGGACTGCTTCCTGAAAAATCATGTTCTGTTACACGACGGTGGGTCACATTACAGCGTCCTCCACCAGCTACGAGAATTTTGGCACCGAGTTTTTTTGCTCCATCAAAGACTGCGATTCGAATCGGATGGCCTTCTGAATTTCTTCCTGCCCATAGTGCAGCAAAAAGGCCTGCCGCTCCTGCACCGATAATTACCACGTCAACATGCTCATCCTGGCACAGTTGTGATTCTTTTCTGTATCGATGCGGCATTTCACTATCCATTTTTATGAAATCTGTAACAGTGTCTAGAAAAAAGACATGATTTGTTTGGATAAAGAAAGCGACTGTCTTCGTAAAACATCTCAACGGGCAGATACAAAGATGCATTGTCCAATGAATTTGATACACATAGAGTACACACAATGTGGTTGAACTTCTTGGTACAGCGTACTGTGTAAATAAGAAGCAAGAATCATCTCCATCGGCTGATCTTGTATTCTTGATGAGGAAATTGCATGTCGAAGAAAGACACCAAAAGGTTGCCGGGCAGACTGACTTCTCATTGTTCGAGTTGGTGTTTTCTTGTTCTCCTTCTCAGTGGTATTACGACCGCATCTGACGACACCACTCGTAAGCCACTCGATTTTAATCGAGACATCCGTCCGATCCTTGCCGAGAACTGTTTCTACTGTCACGGGCCAGACCCAAACAAAAGAGAAGCCGATCTTCGTCTCGATCAACGACAATCAGCGTTGGATGCTGGTGCGATTGATCCTTCAGAGAGCCTGATCATCAAACGTATCCATTCCGATGACAGTGATCTCCTCATGCCACCGCCAGATTCGAATCGTCGCCTTTCTCAGCGCGATAAAGAAATACTTTCTCGATGGATTCATCAAGGGGCCACCTATCAGAAACATTGGGCATTCGTAGCTCCTGTTCAAAATAAACCACCAGTGAGTGATACTCCGTCACTCCAGAATTGGCCAAAAAATTCAATCGATAGGTTTATTCTTGCTGCACTTGAAGAAGTCGATCTTACACCGTCACCGGAAGCAGACCCGGAGACATTAATTCGGCGTCTCTATGCCGATCTTATTGGACTTCCTCCATCACCGGAAAAAGTGGATGAGTTTCTCAGCAATCAATCACCTGATGCCTATGAACAGTTAGTTGATGAATTGTTAGCGAGTCAGCACTACGGCGAACACATGGCAATCGCCTGGCTCGATGCAGCTCGTTTTGCAGATAGCAATGGTTTTCAACAGGATGGTGACACATGGCAATGGATCTGGCGAGACTGGGTCATCGATGCTCTGAATAACGATATGTCTTTTGATCAGTTTTCAATCGAGCAACTTGCAGGGGACCTTTTGCCAAACGCAACACAACAGCAACAAATTGCCACTGCCTTTAACCGCAATCATCTTTTGAATGGTGAAGGAGGTGCGATTGCTGAAGAACAGCGATTCAATAATCTGTTTGATCGCGTTGATACGACAAGCACTACATGGCTTGGTCTCACTATGGCATGCGCCCAGTGCCATGACCATAAGTATGATCCTTTGACTCAAACTGATTATTACCGACTGCTCCATGTTTTTAACCAGGTGCCAGAAACCGGCCGGCCCGGTCGACAATCATCTCGTATCCGTGTTGCCGCACCTTTTCTAGAAGTTGCGACTGCTGACCAAAAAGAAGAGCTTGCACGGTTAAAACAAAATATGAGGCAGCTTGAGAAAGAAGCAAAGCCAATTATTGATGTTGCTTATGTGGCATGGAAATCAGGCTTGTTTTCTGACGGGCAGGCTGCAGACGGAAAAGATCTTCCACGATCACTCACACCGTTACTCCGAAAACCAAAAGACGCTCAAACCGATGCCGAAAAGAAAAAAATTGAAAACGGTCTGCGGAAATTTTTTGATAGCAAAGTGAGGCAGTTAGTCACAAAAAATATGTCGATCGTTACTGAGTATGAAAAAGCCAGGCAGGCTCATGATGCCTTCAGTGGTGATGAGATTCCGCGAATTATGGTTATGAGTGATAGCAAGCCACGAGAAACGCATGTACTTGATCGAGGTGACTACCTTTCGCCACTCGGTGATACTCTTGCTTTCGCGCCGCCGGCAAATCTGCCGCCCATGCCTGACACGTTTCCAAAAAATCGGCTGGGACTGGCGAAATGGTTATTCCTTCCAAACCATCCCCTCACTGCTCGGGTCCAAGTCAATCGGATGTGGCAACGCTTTTTTGGAACAGGTCTCGTCAAGACCACAGAAGACATGGGGGTACAAAGTGAATACCCGCGGCACCTTGCTCTCCTTGACTGGCTTGCGATTCAATTTCAGGAAAAAGGCTGGAGTCAGAAGTCCATGCACAAACTACTTGTCATGAGCGCTACTTATCAGCAGACGAGCAGGCTCAACGCCAACCAACTGGCAAAGGAT
>Ga0209631_10004008_pt1 | contig 16563 bp, 14 predicted proteins | sample COG_08_FD_184752 | JGI IMG/M metagenome (GOLD analysis project Ga0209631, IMG submission 184752) | Pelagic Microbial community sample from North Sea - COGITO 998_met_08 (SPAdes) (version 2) | ecosystem: Environmental > Aquatic > Marine > Neritic zone/Coastal water | place: Helgoland, sampling...
AAAGATTATTTTAAGTCAAGCAAATTTAAATGGATAACGTATCTTTCTGCAACAAGTGTTTATGGAAACCATAATGGAGAATGGGTAGATGAAAATAGTGTAACCAAACCAACCTCAACAAGTGGTATTGAAAGACTTAAAGTTGAAAAAGAATGGATGCAGCTAGCGAGTAAATTTGATTTACCATTTCAAATTTTTAGATTATCAGGAATTTATTCTAACCAATATAATATTTTAAAAAGATTAAAGTCAGGAGAAGCAAAGATAATAAATAAAAAAAATCATTTTTTCTCGCGTATTCACGTAGAAGATATTGCAAATGTTTTATCTAGCTCTTTAAATATTTTTAAAAAAAAAGAAATCTATAACATTTCAGATAATCAACCTGCGTCTGCAGAAGAAGTCGCCATGTATGGAGCTAAACTGTTAGGAATAGACAGGCCTAAAACTATTGAAATAAATGAGCTAAAAAGCGAGATGTTAAAAAATTTTTATAAAGACTCAAAAAAAGTAGATAATAAAAAAATGAGAGAGTTTTTTAATTATAAATTAAAATATCCTACTTACGTTGAAGGACTAAGCTATATTTTCAACAATACTATTTAATTCTTTAACTATTCTTTTCAAATGAATTTTATTTGATAAACTATGATCACCATTCTTAATTTCTACAAATTTTTTTTGTGCATTAGGAAATACTGTAAGAACTTTTCTTGAAAAAGATACCGGCACAACCTCATCTTTTTCACCATGAACCATAGTTACTTTAATTTTTGATTTTAATTTTTTAGATAAGATCTTATTTTTTTTTCCATCTTTAATTAGTTGGGCTGTAATAGGATACTCATATTTTCCGTTCTTAATAACACTTAAACCTTTAGTGATAATTTCATTTTTATTTTTTTTTGGAAATTTTTTCCACATTAGTCTTTCAAGAAATTCAGGAGCCGAACCTATGCCAATAAAACCTAAAATTTGATCTTCAAAATATTTAAACTGATTTAAAGAAATCCAGGCACCCATACTAGAACCAATAAGAATAAATTTATTTTTTTTAACAATTCTTTTAATTGAATTTTTAGCATCATTAGACCATCCAGTTATGTTTCCTTTTGTAAACTCACCCGATGATCTACCATGCCCGGAATACTCAATAGCCAAAAAACCCAATTTTTTTTTAATAGCATATTTTCTTAATGTTTGTGGTTTTTTTCCATCAATATCGGACATAAAGCCTGGAAGAAAAACTATATAAAGATTTTTTTTATAATAATTGTCAATAAATCTAAGTTTTTTTGTTTTTGAAATTTTTATATATTTAAATTTTTTCATATAAATATTTTAATTTGTTATTATATATCACTTAACATGAATACAAAAATAAATGTTCTTCAAGTAATACCGAAGTTAGGCTATGGCGGAGCTGAAACCGGCTGTTACGATATTGCACATTATTTAAAAGAAAAAGAATGCGGTTCATTTATAGCAACATCTGGAGGAGAATTATTAAAATTTGTTAACAAAGAAAAAGTTAAAATATTTAAATTACCAGTGCATTCTAAAAATCCTATATTAGTAATTATTAATGCAATAATATTATCATTAATAATAATAATTTTTAGAATAAATATTGTTCATGCCAGAAGTAGAGCTCCAGCTTGGGCATGCTATATAGCTTGCTTCTTAACAAACAAAGTTTTTGTTACAACTTTTCACGGAACTTACAATTTCAAAAGTAAGTTTAAAAAATTTTATAATAGCGTAATGGTCAGAGCTAGATTAACTATTGCAGGGTCTAATTTTATTTTTAATCATATAAGTGAAAATTATAGTGAATATCTTGATAATAAAAAAAAATTAAGAGTAATTTTTAGGGGCATCAACGTTGATTACTTCAATCAAAAAAATATATCAATTCTTAAACAGGAAAAATTGAAACAAGAATGGAAACTATCATCTAATAAATTTACTATTTTGATGCCAGGTAGGCTGACATACTGGAAAGGCCAAGAAAAATTTATAGAGTCCTTAAATATACTTATTGAAGATTATGATTTTACTAATTTTCAGGCAATCATGCTTGGTTCAGAACAAGGTAGAACAGTTTATAAAAAAAAACTCATTAATCTAGTAGAGAGATATAATTTAAATAAAAAAGTTCAATTTATTAACCATTGCAGGGAAATGCCCTTAGCATATTCTTTAGCAGATGTAGTTGTTTCAGCTTCTATAGAACCAGAAGCATTTGGAAGAGTATCAGTTGAAGCTCAGTCCATGGCTAAGCCAATAGTTGCAAGTAACATAGGAGGGTCAAAAGAAACAATTCTTAACAAAAAATCAGGATTTTTATATAAGCATGATGATCCAAGAGAACTTGCGAAAAGTTTAAATACTGTTATTCAATTAAGTCAAGATGAATTGAAATCAATGGGAAATGAAGGTAGAAAAAATATAATTAAAAAATTTGATGTTGAAACAATGTGCGACACAAATTTAAACGAATATAGAAAATTACTAAAAAAATAATGCCTCAAATTCAATTATTAGATGGAAAAAAAATAGATTTTGAAAAATCTATTAATGGATTCGAACTAACAAAAAAAATTAGCAAATCACTTGAAAAGATTGCTCTTATAATGGAGGTTGATGGTGAGTTAAAAGACCTAAGTTACGAAATAAAAAAAAATTCTAAAGTAAAAATTATTACCCCTAAAGATCAAGAAGGATTAGAAGTTATAAGACATGATGCTGCACACATAATGGCTATGGCAGTTCAGGAACTTTTTCCAGGAACGCAGGTTACTATTGGACCTATTATTGAAAATGGATTTTATTACGATTTTGCAAGAAAAGAACCTTTTACAAGCGAAGATTTAAAAAAAATCGAAATAAAAATGTCAGAAATAATTGACAGGGATGTGAAAACAAAGAGAGAAGTTTGGGATAGAGATAAAGCAATTACTCATTTTAAAAATATAGGTGAAAAATATAAGGCAGAGATAATTGAAAGCATTCCTAAAGGAGAAAAACTTTCTATTTACTATCATGGAGATACATGGCGTGATCTATGTAGAGGTCCACATTTAGCATCATCAAGCAAAATAGGTAAAGCTTTTAAATTAACTAAAGTTTCCGGAGCATATTGGAGGGGAGACTCTAATAATGAGATGTTACAGAGAATTTATGGAACTTGTTGGGGGTCGAAAAAAGAATTGGCAGATTATTTACATAGACTAGAAGAAGCTGAAAAACGAGATCACAGAAAACTAGGAAAAGAAATGGATTTATTCCATTTTAGGGAAGAGAGTCCAGGATCAGTATTTTGGCACGAGAAAGGTTGGACTTTATTTCAAAGATTGGTCGAATATATGAGAATGAAGCAAAGATTGGCAGGTTATAAAGAAATTAATACGCCAGAGCTTTTAGATAAAAAATTATGGGAAAAATCTGGTCATTGGGAAAAATTTGGTGAACATATGTTTACATCAGACACTCCTGATGACAAAACTTTCGCAGTAAAACCAATGAACTGTCCTGGTTGCGTTCAAGTGTTTAACCAAGGATTAAAAAGCTACAGAGACTTACCTTTAAAATTATCAGAATTTGGAAAAGTTCATAGATACGAACCCTCGGGAGCGCTACACGGATTGTTGAGAGTTAGAGCTTTTACTCAAGATGATGCACATATTTTTTGTACAGAAGATCAAATAACACAAGAGTCATTAATAGTTACAAATCTAATTTTAGAAATTTATAAAGCACTTGGATTTGAAAATGTTATATTAAAATATTCAGATAGACCTGAAAAACGAGTTGGAGATGATAGTGTGTGGGATAAATCTGAGGCAGCACTCTTGTCAGCTATAAAAAAAACAAATCTTGAATATACAATTAATAAAGGTGAGGGAGCGTTTTATGGCCCAAAAATAGAATTTGTCCTTAGAGATGCTATAGGTCGTGATTGGCAATGTGGAACATTGCAAGTTGACTTGAATCTACCTAATAGATTAGGAGCAACTTTTGTTGATAAAGACGGAACAAAAAAAGTTCCAGTGATGCTACATAGAGCTTTATTTGGATCTTTAGAGAGATTCATAGGCATACTTATAGAAAATTATGAGGGAAAATTACCTTTTTGGTTGTCCCCAACACAAGCTGTAGTATGTCCCATAGCGGAAGAGAACAATGATTATGTAAAAAAATTATTTGAAGATTTGTTTAAAGAAGGTATACAATGCGAAGTGGATTTAAGAAACCAGAAGATAAATTACAAAATAAGAGAACATTCTTTAGCTAAAGTTCCAATGATTATTGTGTGTGGAAAAAAGGAAGTTGCAGATAATACTGTGACAGTTAGAAGATTAGGATCTGAAAAACAAGAAATAATTAAACGAGAAGATTTAATTAAAAATATGCTTATAGCAAATAAATTACCTCTAAATTAAGTGTCAAGCTTTAAACCAAATTATTTTCAAAGAAGAAGTAAACCTAAAGGGCCTAAAGCTAATGAAAGAATAAGAGCTATAGATGTCCAGGTTATTGGAAGTGACGGCGACAATCTTGGTGCCATGCCTTTAACCAAAGCAATTGAACTTGCTAAACAAGAAGGTTTAGATTTAATAGAAATATCTCCAAATGCTAACCCTCCAGTTTGTAAAATTATGGATATGGGAAAATACAAATACGATCTTCAAAAAAAAGCCAACCAAGCTAAAAAGAAACAAAAAATAGTTTCTCTGAAGGAAATTAAATTAAGACCTGGTACTGAAGCACATGATTACAATTTTAAGATCAAAAATGCTAAAAAATTTATTTCAAAAGGAGATAAGGTAAAATTTACAGTCAAATTTAAAGGTAGAGAAATGCAGCACACTGAATTAGGCAAAGTTTTAATGAATAAAATTATTGAGGAAACTAAAGATATAGCAAAGGTGGAAAGCAGGCCAAAATTTGAAGGTCGTCAGATGGTGATGATTGTTCAGCCTCTCTAAATTAACAATAATATCATCTTGTAAAGATTAATTAATGCCTATATAAAACCAAAATATTTATGCCAAAACTTAAAACTAAAAGTTCCGCTAAAAAAAGATTCAGATTTACAGCTTCAGGTAAGATTAAAATGCCTCAAGCTGGTAAAAGGCATGGAATGATAAAAAGAACAAATTCACAAATAAGAAAACAAAGAGGCACTACAATTATGACAAAACAAGATTCAAAAATAGTCAAATCGTATATGCCATACAATCTAAGAGGATAATATGGCTAGAACTAAACGCGGTGTTGTAAGTAGAGCAAAACATAATAAAGTTTTAAAATCAGTTAAAGGTCAAAGAGGTAGAAGAAAAAATACCATCAGAATAGCTCGTCAAGCTATGGAAAAAGCAATGCAATATGCATACAGGGATCGTAAAGCAAAAAAAAGAGAATTTAGATCTTTATGGATTCAAAGAATAAATGCTGGAGTGAGAGCAGAAGGACTTACGTACGCAAAATTTATTAATGGTTTAGTTAAATCTAAAATTAAGCTTGATAGAAAAGTATTGGCTGAATTAGCTTATAACAATCCAGAAGTCTTTAAATCTGTAGTAAAAAAGGTTCAATCTTCCCTAAATTAAAAGGGCCTTTGATTTAATCTCAACATAATATAAAAAATCAATAACCTAATGAGTGATTTAGATAAAATAAGTTCCTTATTTAATGCAAAAATAGATGCTGTTAAATCTAAGGAAGATCTACAAAGTATTAAAACAGAATTCTTTGGTAAGAGTGGGCAAATTACATCTCAATTTAAGAGTCTAGCCTCATTGAGTCCAGATAAACGAAAAGAATTTGCGTCGAACTTAAATAAGATCAAAGATGACCTTTCAAACCAACTAGAACAAAAAAATATTGAAATTGAAACGAAAGAAATTAATGAAAAATTAAAGAGAGAAAAAATTGACATAACTCTACCAATCAGAAACTTTAGACAAGGAAAAATTCATCCAGTTTCACAAGTAATAGATGAAATATCATCAATATTTTCTGAGATTGGTTTTTCTGTAAAAGAAGGGCCTGATGTCGAGAACGAGTATCATAACTTCACCGCCCTAAATACGCCTGAAGATCATCCAGCTAGAGACATGCATGACACTTTCTACTTAGAAAAAAATAAAAAACTATTATTAAGAACACATACTTCACCTGTTCAGATTAGAACAATGCTTAATAGCAAACCTCCTTATAAGATAATTGTACCTGGAAGAACATATCGATGCGACAGTGATCAAACTCATGCACCAATGTTTCACCAGCTTGAGGGTTTACATATAGATAAGAATATTACTATGGGTCATTTAAAAGGCTGTTTAGATTATTTTATCAAAGAGTTTTTTGAAGTTAAGAATGTTAAGATGAGGTTTAGACCAAGCCATTTTCCATTTACAGAGCCTTCTGCAGAAGTTGATATAGGTTATAAGATTGAGAATGGGAAAATAGTTATTGGCGAAGGAAATAAGTGGTTAGAAATTTTAGGATGCGGGATGGTTCACCCTAATGTTTTGAAAAATGTAAAAATCGATCAGAAAAAATATCAAGGTTTTGCTTTTGGCATCGGCATTGATCGTTTAGCAATGCTAAAATATGGAATTAATGATCTTAGAGCTTTTTTTGAAACAGATTATAGATGGTTAAGCCATTTTGGTTTTGACCCTTTAGATGTCCCAACAAATTATAGAGGTTTAAGTAAATGATAATTACTATTCCTTGGTTAAAAGAACATTTAAATACTAAAGCTAGCGAGCCAGAAATTATTAACCAATTAACAAATATTGGTCTTGAGGTAGAAGCTATAAAAGAAAACTCTGGAAAGATGAGTGCTTTCAAAGTTGCAAAAATTCTTAAAACAGAAAAGCATCCTAATGCAGATAAATTAAAAGTTTGCGATGTTACACTAGGAGACAAAGAAATATTTAAAGTAGTTTGTGGAGCTACAAATGCACGAGAAGGTCTAGTTACTATTTATGCACCCCCTGGGGCAATAATACCCAAGACTAACTTTGAATTAAAGATTGTAAAAATAAGAGGTGTAGAATCTAGAGGGATGCTTTGTTCAGAAAGCGAATTAAACTTATCAACTGAAAGTGATGGAATAATTGAGCTTAAAAATAAGGAAAAAAATATAGGTAAAAGTTACTTTAATACTAGATCAGAAAAAACTATTGATATTTCAATTACACCCAATAGAGCTGATTGCCTAGGAGTGAAGGGAATTGCTCGAGACCTTTCCTCTGCAGGCGTTGGAAAATTATTAGAATCTAAAATAAAAAAATTAAAACTGACAGCTAAACATTCAATAAAAACTTCAATAGTTAAAGATAAAAATTCAGGGTGCGCAGCTTTTGGAAGTTGTTATATAAAAAATATTACTAACAAAGAAAGTCCAGATTGGCTTAAAAAAAAATTGACAGCCTTAGGCCTTAAACCCATTTCTGCTGTGGTCGATATTACAAATTATGTAATGTTTGATCTCAATAGACCGCTTCATGCATATGATGCTGACAAAATAAATAAAGAAATTATAGTTAGAAACTCTAAGGATGGGGAAGAATTTGAGGCATTAGATAGCAAAAAATATAAATTGAAAAAAGGAATGTGTGTTGTTTCAGATAAGTCAGGAGTTCTAGGACTAGGAGGAATAATTGGAGGAATATCTTCTTCAACTGGATTAAATACAAAAAATATATTACTTGAAGCAGCTTACTTTTTACCTTCTTCTATAAGAAAAACAGCTCGAGAACTAAATATTAATACTGATGCAAAATATAGGTTTGAAAGAGGAATTGACCCAAATTCTATAAAAGAAGGGCTAGAACTAGCAGTAGAATTAATTACTAAAATTTGCGGTGGTGAAGCAAGCAAATTTATAATTACAGGTAAAAAGGCACAAGAAAACAAAATTATAAAGTTTGAAATTCAGAAGTTTGAGAAAATAATTGGAATTCCAATGAACATTAATGAAGCTGGTAAAATATTGTCTTCACTTGGGTTTGTGTGCAAGAAAGAAAAAAAAGATTTAAAAGTCAAAGTCCCTACTTGGAGACCAGATATAAATTTAGAGGAAGATTTAATTGAAGAATTAATAAGAATAAAAGGTTTTGATAAAATTAAATTAATAGAACCAGAAAAAAAACGAATAAATGAAACTTTAAATTTCAAACAAAAAATCTTTCATTTATCTCAAAGAGCTTTGGCCTCAAAAGGATATTTGGAAGCTATTACATGGTCTTTTACCGATTCTAAAATTGATAAACAATTTTCAAAAGGAGAAAAAGAAATTTCTATTTTCAATCCTATCTCATCTGATTTAGATGTTCTAAGAAGGTCTATTTTTTCAAACCTAGCTATTCATCTTAAAAAAAATCAAGATAGAGGACACGAAGATTTATCTTTATTTGAAATCGGACCAACATTTTTTGGAAAAAATCCTGGAGAACAACAAATAGTTATTGGTGGCTTAAAATCAGGAAAAGTAAATAGAAAAAGCTGGTTAGATAAAGAGAGAAATATTGATGTGTTTGATGTTAAAAGCGATGTAATTAAAACTTTAGGAGAACTTGGCATTGAAGAAAAAGATTTATTTGTAAGTGATAACACCAAACATTGTTATCACCCTGGCAGATCAGGCTCTATTAATTTAAAATCTACAAAAGGCCCACACCTTGCTTATTTTGGAGAAATGCATCCAGCAATAATTAAAAATTTAGATTTTAAAGATGACAATATTTTTGGTTTTGAGATATTTTTAAAAAATATACCTGAGCCCAGTAAAAAATTAAGACAAAGCAAAAAAAGCTTTCACGCTTTAGATTACCAAAAATCTGAAAGAGATTTTGCTTTTGTGATAGATGATATCTTCAAAATAGGAACTCTTGAAAAAATAATAAAAGAAGTAAATGAGAAAATTATACAAAAAGTTATTACATTTGATGTATATGAAGGTGAAAATATACCTAAAAGAAAAAAATCGGTTGCCATTAATGTTACACTACAATCTTTTGATAAAACTTTGACTGAAAATGATTTAGATCAAATCAGTAAAGATATCATTAAAGTAGTAAGTGAAAAAACTGGTGCAACAATCAGATCCTAATGTCAGATATAAAAAGAATTCGTAATTTTTCTATAATTGCGCATATTGATCACGGTAAATCTACCATTGCCGATAGAATTATTCATAAATGTGGCGGTTTGACCGAACGAGAAATGAAACAACAAGTTCTAGATTCTATGGATATAGAGAGAGAAAGAGGAATTACTATTAAAGCACAAACAGTAAAATTAAATTACAAGGCTAAAGATGGAAATATTTATATTTTGAATATTATAGACACCCCTGGGCACGTAGATTTTGGATACGAAGTAAGCCGATCTTTATCTGCATGTGAAGGGTCATTGTTAATCGTAGACAGCACGCAAGGTGTTGAAGCCCAAACTTTAGCAAATGTGTATCAAGCATTAGAGATTAATCATGAAGTAATTCCTATTTTAAATAAAATAGATCTACCTGCTTCAGATTTAGAAAAAACTAAAAAAGAAATAGAAGATGTAATTGGCATTGATACATCAAGCGCTATTGGTTGTTCGGGTAAAACAGGCGAAGGCATTGATGATATTTTAGAAACAATAATAAATGTATTGCCGCCTCCAAAAGGGGAACAAGAAGAAAAATTGAAATCACTATTGGTTGATAGTTGGTATGACACTTATCTAGGGGTAGTGATATTAGTTAGAGTTTTAAATGGAAAGATTAAAAAAGATATGAAGATTAAATTAATGTCTAATGATCAAGAATATATTATTGAAAAAGTTGGAGTGTTTACCCCTAAACCAACAGATATTAATGAATTAAATTCAGGTGAAATAGGATTTATCATTACAGGAATAAAATCTTTATCAGAGACAAAGGTTGGAGATACTATTTGTGATGCGATAAACCCAATTACCAAACCTCTACCAGGGTTTAAACCAAGTAAACCAGTTGTTTTTTGTGGTTTATTTCCTGTTGATAGTTCTGAATATCAAAAATTAAAAGATGGTTTAGGTAAACTTAAACTAAATGATGCTAGCTTTTCCTATGAGGCTGAATCATCAAGCGCTTTAGGACTTGGATTTAGATGTGGGTTTTTAGGCTTATTACATTTAGAAATTATAACAGAAAGACTCGAAAGAGAGTTTGATGTAAACCTAATTACGACGACTCCAGGAGTAATTTATAAAATACACAAGGTAAATGGAGATATTATAGATCTTCAAAACCCTTCAAGCATGCCAGACCCTACTCAAATTTCAAAGATAGAAGAGCCTTGGATTAAAGCAACCGTTATCACACCGGATGAGTATTTAGGCTCTATTATAAAAATTTGCCAAGAAAAAAGAGGATTACAAACAAATCTTAGTTATTCTGGGAATAGGGCAGTTCTATCATATGATATGCCTTTAAATGAAGTTGTTTTTGATTTTAACGACAAATTAAAATCTATTTCAAGTGGATACGCAAGTTTTGATTATGAGATTACAGAACATAAAGAAGGTGATCTCGTTAAGCTTGGTATTCTGGTAAATGCAGAACCAGTCGACGCTTTAGCAATGATAATACACAAAAATTTTGCACAAACTACTGGTCGCCAAGTTTGTGAAAAACTAAAAGATTTAATTCCGAGACACAATTTTATGATTCCAATACAAGCAGCAATTGGCGGAAAAATTGTTGCAAGAGAGTCAATCAAAGGATTTTCAAAAGATGTTTTAACAAAAATTCATGGAGGTGGAGCTGGTGATAGAAAGAAAAAACTATTAAAAAAGCAAAAAAAAGGAAAAGCGAGATCTAAACAATTTGGTAAAGTAGAAATTCCCCAAGAAGCTTTTATTGGTGTTCTTAAAATTAATAAAGAATCTTAATGAAAAAAAAACTATTTATCTTTTCAAATGAATCCATATCTTCACAAGATGAAAAATTTTATTGTGATAATATTGATCTTAAATCTACACCAGAGGAATTAAACAAAAAATTCGATGTAAATTTATTTGCAAGAAAATCTTATAAAAAAAGATCTCACGAGATAAAAATTAAAAAAATTAAAATATTTAGTAATTTATTTAATTATATTTTTTCAGCAATAACAGCTTCAAAAGAAAAAGACTCTCAATATTTAATAATTTCTATTTCACCATATACATTTATAATTTCTTTGATTTTAAAATTATTAGGCAAAAAATCTATAGTTTATTTAAGAAGTGATGGTTATGGTGAATATAAAGCCATCCTAGGAAAAGTTGGACCTATAATTTACCATTTCATGTTTATCATTACAGCTGCAGTTTCAAATTTAATTAGTTGTAGAAAGTATATTCTTAGAGGAAAAATAGGAAAAATTGTCAAACCATCACAGTTAGACTCGACTTGGCTAAGAAAGCCTAAAAATTGTGAGATTAAAAATTTTAAATTGCTTTATGTAGGAAGAATTAGAGTTGAAAAAGGTATTATCTCTCTTGCTAGATTGATAAAAAATAAAAAAAATATTTCTTTGACTATTATAGGAGCCGAAAAAGATGAATCCCATAAAATTAATCAAAGTAATATTAAAATTCTCACAACACAAACCAATAAGTTAAAATTAATAAAACAGTATGATGAACATAATATATTCATTTTACCATCATTTACAGAAGGTCACCCAATGGTCTTGCTAGAAGCTTTAGCAAGAAGAAGGCCAGTAATTATTTTTAATGAAATTAGTCACGTTAAAGAAGATAAAAAAGGAATCTTTATCTCAAAAAGAAATTTTATAAATTTTTTTGAAACACTTAATCACGTAAAAAGTAATTATAAAAAGATCCAAAAAGATATGAAAAAAAACAAGCTATCAACTAATAAAGATTTTATTCAGGAGTTTATAAAAGCAATTGATAACTACGATATTTAAATGATAGACCATAAGCAAATAGATAATAAAAACAGAAAAATCTATAAAAAAAAAGAGTTATTACAAATAATTTATAAAAATTATTTTAAATTAATTAAAAAAAATATGTTTATAAAATCAGATTTGCCAGCATTAGAAATTGGTAGCAGCGGATTTATTAAAGAGATAATACCTAATTGTATTACTTCAAATTTAGTAAAAGATGACGTTATGATAGATAAAGAGGAGAACATATTTCAATTAAATCAAAAAGACGAATCACTTTCTAACATAATATTGGTAGATATTTTTCATCATCTAGAATTTCCTAAATTGGCGTTAAAAAATTTACATAAAGCTTTATGTGAAGATGGTAGGGTAATTATGATAGAACCTGCTATGGGTATGATACCAAGATTAATATACAAGTTTTTTCACCATGAACCCAATGGATTTGATTATCACATTAAATGGAATGAGACTCCAAAAAATATACCAAATAAAGATAGTTATTTTGCAGCACAATCTATTCCTTGGAGAGCATTTATTAAAAATGAATTAAAGCTAGAAAATACTTTTAAGGTTGCAAAAATTAGATGTTTTTCTGATTTTACATTCTTAGCTTCAGGCGGGTACTCTTTTTACTCACTTTATCCAAAATTTTTATATAAACAAATAAGGTTCTTTGACAATATTTTGAGCAAGATTAGTAAAAATATATTTTCTGCTAGAATGTTAATTGTATTGGAAAAAAAATAGAATTTATAAATATGTTGTTAATTTCATTTTTTTTGATACTTTTAATATCTAGAATTAACTCTTCAATTCTCGGATATGAATTTTTAAATACAGATGAATTTGTTATAGGAGCAAAAGCTAAAAGAATTGTCGAAAATAATTTTAATGTCTATGAATTTGATGGTGACACATCAGGGATATTGAATGCTTTATTTCTTACTTGGCCAGAATTTTTAAATTTAGATATTACATACTTATCAATAAGGTTATCGGGAATTTTTTCTTTAAGTATTGTATTATTACTGACGTACAAAATCATAAATTTGTACGTAGATAAAAAAGAAAAATGGCTACTTTTTTTACCATTAATTCTTTTTTTTGCATTAACAAAAGATGCAGATTTTTTACACTATTCTAATGAATTAATTACAACAATACTAATTTTGCTATCATTATATGTTTTTTTAAAAAACTATCAAAAATTAACACAATTGAGATTATTTTTGATCGGCTTAATTTCAGGTAGTATCTTATTTTCTAAAATGCAATTTTATCCATTAGCTGGTTTATTAATTTCTTTTATTATTATTAATTTATTTCTTAAAGAAAGAAATTTCAGATTTATATTTGTAACAATTTTTGGTTTTCTATTTCCTTTAATTTTATTTTCAACTTATTATTTATATCATGGTGAGATTGTAGATTTATACTTTAATGTTATTCATTATCCATTATCAGATTTAGTAGTTAGAAATTCTACATCAAGTGAAGTTATTGTCAGTAAAAATGATATAAGCACAATTTTGCAAAGTGGAAAAAGAAATATTTTTTTTACTCATTTATTATTAAATTCTGCCTTTCATTTTTTTTATTTTTATCTAATATTTTTAATTTTAACTTTATTCAAAGTGAAACTGGATAAGAAAAAATTTTCACCTAAAAATTTTCCTTTAATTTTAACAGGGTTATTAATTATTGTTTCTTTTGTGTTAATTTTAATAACAGGATCAGTCCATAGACATTATTTAATAGTATTAATGCCTCTAATTCCAATTTTTTTGGCAATAATAATTAAAAAAACAAATCTTAAAATAAATAAAAAAAATACACTTTATAATCAATTGCTTTGCGTTATGTCTATTTTTGTAATTTCTTTAGTTTTTGAAAAATATAAATTTTATAGTAAAAATTTTAAACATAATGATTTTAACAAAAATCAAGTGCAGTTTCATAGTCCAAAAATATTGCAGCATTTAAAAATTGATAATAAAAAAATGATTGTTTGGGGTTGGAAACCTGAGCTATATTTGTTAAGTAGTTTTCATCCCGCCACAAGAGATGCAATAAATCAAAAACAAATTGATTTTAAGTCTAATAGAAATTATTTTAGAAATAGATTTTTGGAAGATTTTGATAAAAATCAACCATCATTAATAATAAATTATGTAAAGCCTAAAGGATATTTTTTTAATAAAGAAGATGTTTCAGGAATTGAAAAATTCAAAGAATTGAAAAAAAAAATAGATTTTAATTACAAAAAAATCAATACAGGCAACAAAAATTGTCCAGATTATTATCTTAGAAAAAAGGAATTTAATATACTAAATGCAAATATGATTAAATATAACATTGAATATGACCTAGGTGTAAACACTAACTATATTAAAGACCTAAATATTGATGAAAATATGTGTAAGACTGGCATTATTTTTTCTAAAGATAACAAAGATTATTTAACCTTAAATTTTGATAATAAAAAATTAAATGAGATAAAAATTCTAAGCACAAAGCGTAATATTAAAAAAACGCTCGTATTTTTAAATTTTTATTATGAAAATCAACTTATCTTACAAGAAAAATTGAATTTAAATAAATACCCACACTGGTCGGTTCTTAAAATAAAAAAAAATTTTTCAGTTGATCAAATTAAAATTAATGTATCAAAACTTAAGTCAAATAATTTTGGTATAAATGAAGTAGTAATATTTTAATACAAGTCTTTTTTTAAAGATTTAAATGTTTTAGAAAATCCTTCGTCTAAGCTTATTTTCGGTTTCCATCCATATTTATTAGCTTTCGAAGAGTCAATAAGTTTTCTTAGGGTCCCGTCTGGCATTTTTTTATTTCTTTTTATTTTCAGCTTAACATTGAGTTTTTTCATAATAAAATTTACATACCAATTAATAGAAAAGTCTTGTCCACTTCCAATATTTAAAAAATTTTCTTTTATTTTTTTTTTCATAAAAAAAACAATTGCATTAGCTGCATCATCAACATGCATTAGTTCTCTCTTTGGTAATCCTGACCCCCAAACTTCTATATTTTTTCTTTTCTTTATTTTAGCTGTATAAATTTTTCTAATGAGAGCAGGGTAAAAATGAGATTTAATTAAATCATAATTGTCTCCCGATCCATATAGGTTGCAAGGCATTAAAGTTTTATAATTTAATTTATGATTTTCCGAGTACGACTGACACATTTTCATGCCAGCAATTTTAGCAATAGCATAAGCATCATTTGTTTCTTCAAGAGGACCTGATAGTAAAGAATCTTCACTAATTGGAATTTTTGTTTTTTTTGGGTAAATACAACTTGATCCCAAAAAAATAAGATTTTTTACACCACCAATAAAACTTCCATGAATAAGATTATTCTGAATTTGCAAATTTTCATAGATAAAGTTAGATTTCATTTTTTGGTTAACATTTATTCCGCCAACTCTTCCAGCGCAAATAATTACAAAATTAGGTCTTTTTTTTTTTATGAATTCAAATGTTTTTTTTTGATCTAAAAAATTTAGTTTTTTTTTTTCGATAGTTATAATTTTTTTGAATCCCTCTGATTTAAGTTTTCTTAACACAGCTGAACCCAGCAAACCTTTATGGCCAGTTAAGAATATTTTTTTATTTTTGTTAATCATAGATTAAATTACTATTTTTTTAGTATAAATGTAAATTAAAATTAACAATCTAAATGTTATCTTATATAGAAAAAAAAATTTATAAGTGCCAAAAGTATTAAAAAACCATCCTTAAATACATTTACTTTCTTTTTTCCCCCAACTCTACTCCTTTCATAACTTGGTAGGTCACAATAATTCATTTTTTTTCGTTGTGCACTTATTGGTATTTCTACACAAATTCTGAAGTCTCCATAGGTAAGGTTTAAGTTTTGAAAAGCCTTTGTTTTTCCTATTATATAGGTAAATAGAATGTCAGAAATTTTAATTTTAAAAAAAACTTTACCTATGAAAGAAAAGATTTTATTTCCAAAAAAAGTTATGAAATCATCATCATCACTTCCTCCATCCTTAATATACCTTGAGGCAAAGACTAAATCCTTATCTTGACATACCTCGAGCATATTTTTTAAATATTTTGGGTTCATAGAAGAGTCAGCATTGATAATGCAACAGTATTTTGTGTCACAATTATTAATTCCCTCAATTAAGGCATTTCCGTACCCACTTTTTTTTTGAGTAATAATTTTTATATCATTAAATTTTTTTATGGCTTGTTCAGTTTCTCTATCTAAAGTATCAATTATTATCATTTTTTTATAATTATAATTTTTGATCTCGTCTAAAAAAACTGGTAAAGCTTCTTTTTCGTATTTAGCTGGTATTAAAAGCGTTAATTCACTCATTAATTATTTAATTGTTTTAAATAATATTAATTATTATTCTATATCAAAAGAATATGAAAATTATTAATTAGTTGGAGAGGTGGCCGAGTGGTTGAAGGCGCACGCTTGGAAAGCGTGTAAACGGGCAACCGTTTCAAGGGTTCGAATCCCTTTCTCTCCGCCAACCGCAATGACTCATAATGGCCACTTAATACCACTAAATGTTGATAAAATTGACCATTATGAGTCTATATATGCC
>Ga0209631_10004010_pt1 | contig 16561 bp, 26 predicted proteins | sample COG_08_FD_184752 | JGI IMG/M metagenome (GOLD analysis project Ga0209631, IMG submission 184752) | Pelagic Microbial community sample from North Sea - COGITO 998_met_08 (SPAdes) (version 2) | ecosystem: Environmental > Aquatic > Marine > Neritic zone/Coastal water | place: Helgoland, sampling...
GAGCCAGTAGAGCCGTCCACCAGGCCGCGTCTGGGGAGTCGCGTCGTCAGGCGGACGGGCGCGCGCGCGCGGAGCGAAGCGCGCTCGATCCCGCGGATGGATCCCGAGAGCGCCGCGTGAGTCGTCATGGATGTGCCCGCCATGGTCGCGGCGCGGCTTCCGGACGGGCTCGGTTCAAAAGTGTCGAGGTGGCACGGTGGCTTCTGTTTGGCGCCAAATTTTGTCGTTGAAAAAGAAAAGAGAGGTTGGGGAGGAAGCGCGACACACAGGGCCATGAAGTGCCGCGCCCCGATACGCGTCGCCCTCGCGCTCGTCGCCGCGTTGGCGCTCGTGAACGGCCACCCGGCACGAGCGCAGCCGCTGGGAGAGGCGGCGCCTCGTGTCTCCGCCGTCGCCCCGAGGTCTCACGCGGAACGGAGGGCGGTGCGCCTGAGGGCTGCGAGTGAAGAAAGTTTGGCGGGTCCGAGGGGGGTGGTCGAGGACGCGGCCGCCGGGCCCAGCAGCGACACCGCGCGGATGACCGCGACGACGACGCCCGCGTCGTTCGACCCTCCCGATACCGACGACGACGACATCCCGATCGGCGATACGCAACGAAGGACCCCCGATGACCCCCCCAACAAAGAGCGCCGCCGTCCTTGGAAGTCCACTGACGAACAAACTCCTCTTCCGACGCGCACGAAGGCTGCCCCACCGATCTCGACCCCGCTCATCGTCCAACAGGACGACGCCGCGACCTTATCACGCGTCGCGAGACAGACCGGCGTCGTCGATGCGGCTTCAGAACCCACCGACCCGGAGACCGCGGCGCTCGCCGCGGAAGCCTTCGGACCCTCCCGCGACTCTTACCAGCACTACTACGACAGCGGCGGCGGCGCCAAACACTACAGTTCCACCAAACCGCCGCCCACGATCGGATTCGGGTCGCCGTTACAGTACCCGAGCTCAGTGCGCGGGGTATGGGCGCCGTGGTGCCTGTGGGGCGGACCGGATCAGGCCACGTGCACGTGCTACGGGCCGTTCTCGCACACCAGGCCGTGGGGATACTACTGCGTCCTAATGGTCGATCCGTGGACGCCCTCGCCGCCGCCTGGCGCCACGCCCGGTGACGCACCGCCCTCGCCGCCGCCGCCCGCCGCGCCCGGTACGCCCGGTACGCCCGGTACGCCCGGTACGCCCGGTACGCCCGGTACGCCCGGTACGCCCGGTGACGCACCGTCGCCGCCGCCGCCGCCCGTCCCTCCTTCGCCGCCGTCGCCGCCGGTGACCGCTTGCGGCGATCTCTTCCCAGGGGCGTCGTGCGGCCCGGATCCCGCCGGGCCCGCGTGCGGCTTCTGCGTCTTCGAGGTCCCGCAAGACGTGTTCCTGTGCTGCTGCGACGATCTGTGCGAGTCCGTCGGCGACTGCTGCAGCGACTACGCCACGTGCTGCGCGGTCGCCTTGAGCTCCGCTTCGAACGGCACGGATGGCACGAACGCCACGAATGCCACGAATGGCACGAAGGGCATCTCGTGGTTCGCGGCGGCGCGCGAGAGGGACGATGACGATGTGATGAAGAGGAAGAAGAAGAAAACGGACGAGTGCGGGGATTTGAAACCGGGAAGCGCCAAGATACGATCGGAGGATGGCGGCTTACTCCTGACCCGCCGAGTCGCGGCCGACGCGATCGAGACGCTCCGACGCCGAACACGAGCCGCGCTGGACCGAAAGGCGGCGTCCGCGGAGGGGGTGGAATACACGCGTCGTACGACGACTATGTTTCGTGACACGTGCGTCGAGGCGTTTAAAGACGGCGACGTGAGAGAGGCGCTGCGACGATTCGGATCGGGACGAACGCGTTGATGAAAACGGTTTTTACCTTCGAATGAATACTCTTACGACAAACAGTAATTGAACACTTGCGAAACGCGAATACCCCCCGCGAATACCCGCGAATTCCCCACCCTTCTAACCCTAATCGGGGTTTAGAAGTGGATGGGCTTGCCCCCGGTGGCGAGCGCGGCTTCCTTGACGGCTTCGCTCAGCGTCGGGTGCCCGTGGCAGGTCCTGGCGATATCCTCGGTGGATCCTCCGTATTCCATGGCGAGGACGCACTCGCCGAGCAGCTCGCCCGCGTTGGGTCCCACGATGTGCGCGCCGAGGATCTTATCCGTGTGCTTGCACGAGATGAACTTGACCAGGCCTTCCGAGTCGTCGTTCGTGCGCGCGCGGGAGTTGGCGGCGAACGGGAAGGTTCCCACGTTGTATTCCGCGCCAGACGCCTTCACCTGTGAACGTGACACGACGTCAGCGTCTAATTGCGATATAATGACGAGAATTAATTAATACGAACCTCCTCCTCGGTCTTGCCGCACCACGCAACCTCCGGGTGGGTGTAGATGATGGACGGGATGACGTCGTAGTTGACGTGGCCAGCCTTACCGGCGAGCTGCTCCACGCACGAGATGCCTTCCTCCTCAGCTTTGTGCGCGAGCATCGGGCCTGTAAACGTAAACACACACGCCGTCATTCTAATTTCCCATACGTACGATAACCAAAATAATCAAAATAACCAAAATAACCAAAAGAAACTAACCTTCAACGATGTCGCCAATCGCGAACACTCCGGGCATGGAGGTGGCGTAGGTGTGCATGTCGACGACGACCTGGCCGCGCTTGTTGGTCTCGACGCCCGCGGCGTCCAGACCCAGTTTGTCGGTGAATGGTTTGCGGCCGGTGGCGACCAAAACGACGTCAGCCTCGACCTCGGTGGCCTCGCCCTGTAAACAATACACGACGTCAGCCTAATTAGGGTTAACACACGATAATTAAAAGAAACGTACCCCCGCGGAGGGTTCCACGGTGAGCTTCACCCCCGTCGCGGTCTTGACGGCGCCGACGACTTTCTTCTCCATCTGGAACTTAAACTTTTGCTTCTTGAGCGCGCGTTCGAACGTCTTGCGCATCTGCGCGTCCATCGGGGGGCAGATGTCTTTAGCGAACTCGATCACGGTCACCTGGGACCCGAGTCGGCTCCACACGCTGCCGAGCTCGAGACCGATGACGCCGCCGCCGATGACAACCATGCGCTTGGGAACCTGTACACAAAACACGACGTCATACAAATTGCCCATACGAACATAAAAATAAACTTACCTCCTTCAGGTCCAGGGCACCGGTGGACGTCACGATGGTTTCCTCGTCGACGTCGACGCCGGGTAAGGCGGCGGGTTCGGAGCCTGTGGCGAGGATGACGTTCTTGGTGCTGATCGTCTCGGTGGTTCCGTCTTCTTTAGCCACGACGACTTCACCAGGGTTGGCGGTGAGCGAGCCCTGTGAAAGTTAAAAAAACACGACATCAGTTTTCTAATTGCAAATACCCATACGAGAATTAAAATTTACTTACCCAGCCCTTTGCGTACGTCACTTTGTTCTTCTTGAAGAGTCCTTCGATGCCTTTGGTGAGTCCGTCGACGGACTTTGACTTTTGCTCCATCATCTTACCGACGTCGATGGACACCTCGCTGTTGGTGGTGTGGGTGTGGGTTCAGGTGTGGGGATGGTTAGCGTGTGGGAGACGTGGGGGTGGGATTTCGATTCAAATCTTTGCAAATGTTTGGAAAGTGAGAGCTCAGATCTGTGGGTCGAGGGTGCCCTATGGTGAACGCCGTCTCGTGAGTGACGCGGGTGGCACGTACCCTACGGAGATGCCGTGCTTGGCCATGGTGTGGTTCGCATCGTGGAACAGGTGCGACGCGTGGAGAAGCGCCTTGGATGGGATGCACCCCACGTTGAGGCAGGTCCCTCCGAGGGTGCCGCGCCCCTCGACGCAGGTCACCTTGAGGCCGAGTTGGGCGCCCTTGATGGCGGCGACGTAGCCGCCCGGCCCGCCGCCGATGACGACGACATCCTGCTGCTCGTGAGCGACGGTGGACGCGGAGAACGTGCGGAACGAGCCGAGGGTGCGCAGCGCGGTGGAGGAGGCGAGCGCGCGGCGGCCGTGGGGCGCGAGCGCGAGGAAGGCTTGCTGCTGCATGATGACGATGCCCGAAAGTGCGATCGGAAAACTCAACAACGGCTTTGTGCGGTTGGCACTGCGTGGAGTCCGTTTTTACGCGGAGACCTTAGGGTTGCGTATCGAGCTCGATGTGGTCGATGGGTAGACCGCGTGTGCGTTCGCGCGCGATGGTTCGGCGCGGTGGCGTGTGCGGTCCAAGGCGCCCCGACCTCGGCACCCCTGACAAAGACGAAGAGACGCGATATTTTTTTGACATCGAACACGGAAATAAATCTGCAACGCGCTTTATCAAACGCGTGACGGTTATGCTGGGACCTGGCCGAGAGGCATAGACGGCGGCGCGCGCGCTTCTGGCGACGTCATGATGTCCATCTCGGTGCCCCTGAAGCTCACCGCGCATCCGTGCGGCGTTCGTCCCCGTGCGATTCGCGCGCGCGCCGTATCCATCACGGCGGCGCCCCGGTCCCATCACAGCTGTGCTTTCCACGTGGGATCTCACGCCGACGAGAAAAACGTGCGGGAAAGACTTCGAACGGGCGTGAAGACCGCCGCGCTTCCCCAGATCGCGTTCCCGGCGTCGATCGCCGACGCGCTGTCGGTGTCGAGGAACAGCCAGACGGAGCTGGCGCTCGGCGCGACGCTCGTCGCGTTCGCGCTCTGGGTCCTCCCGGCCATCATGAAATCGTCATGGGAAAACCTGCGAGCCAACGGCGGGGCGGAGAGTTTGATGGAAGGGGCGTCCTCGCTCGTCCTGCCCACCAGGGCGTTCTCCCCGAAAGACGCGCAGCTCGGCGCGAAGCTACGACGAAAGGCGAGGGAGATGGCCACGTGGGAAACATCCATCGCGCAGGTGAGAACACGCACAGTCAATCTAACTCTCACCGAGTGTTAACTGTCACGCCGACCCACTCTCACGCCAACTGACTCTCACCCATCCGACCCACCCATCCGGCGATTCACAGGCGGCGGTGTTCCCAATTCAGTTCATGATCCTCGTCACCGTCTGCACCCGCCTGCTCGTCGTCACCGGCGTTTCCGTCACGCTGTACAAACTGCTGTACAACAAAGTTGGATGCTTTGTGCACCAGTGGAGGTGAGTAATGTTTGTACTCGTACTTGTGTGGGCAGTTTGACTGATGACGTCGTGTTTTTTTAACCCTCACAGACTACCGTGGCCGGCTTACACTGCGTCCGCGTGGATGATCATCGACGCCGCGACCCGCCGGGCACGATCGCAGCTCCTCGCCGCCATCGACGCCGTGGGCGGCACGGACGCGCGTAACCTCGAACCGAGGCTCGTCACCGGCACCAACGCCGCGCGATCCGCGCTAGGCGTACCGATGTTGATTGTGTTTCTAGGTGCGTTTATTTTTCCAATTCTCGTGCGTGTACGGGCAATTGAACTGAGCAATTTGTGTTTTGTGTAACTCTTAGACTCGCTCGGCGTGACGTTCTCTGCGGTTTGGGGTTTACTGGGATTCGGCGGCGTCGCAGTCTCGCTGGGGCTGAAAGACGTGGTGTCCGACTTCATCGCCGGGGTTATACTGATGGTCAACCCGACGTTCAAAGTCGGGGACACGGTGAGTGTTTGCCCTGTCTCTCCCCGCTCATTTACCTTTACAATTACCAATTACACATATCAGATTCGCGCGGGGAGCGTGCAAGGCACGGTGATGGGCATCGGCGCCACCAGCACAACCTTGCTCACGCGCACCGGCATCAGCAAGACCCCGCACACCGTGAGTAACCGGGTGGTCATGGGTGGCTCCGCCGGCCTGGTGAACATGTCCATGTCTCGCGCGAGGTACTTTGACCACAAGCTATGCGTATCGTTCGACGCGATCGGTGCGTTTATTTCTATTTCCGTAATTGTAATGACACTCAGAGGGCAATTAGACTGACGTCGTGTTTTGTTTTTCATCACAGCGAACCTCACGGCGTTCACGGAGTCGGTGCAGGTGTACTTGGACGGACATCCGCGGGTGATACACGACCCGATGGACTCCGGGGACACCGCGGTGTGCGCACTGGCGAGCTTGGGTCCGCACGGGGTTCAGGTGACGGTTAAAGCGTTACTGGTGAAGATGGGAAGCGGCGCGTTCGCGGTTGAGCAAGGGCGGATGTTGAGCGAGATTGGGCGTTTGTTGGAGAATGCCGACGGGGTTAATCTGGACAGGATGGTGGACCTGTAGCGTGTATACGTGTTCATCGTTGTTCATCGTTGTTCAACGCATCGTAGTAATGTAGCGGCGCGTTGACGTACAAGTATCGTCGTTTGAATGCGAGTCATGGTACTACATACGTGTCTTCCGTGCCCACTTGCGGTCGGTTTTTTTTCCGGCCGCGATTGCGATGACAACGCAGTTTCCGAGAGGTATTCGATCAGTGTCGTGCCGCGCCCCGCGGGTGTCGAGGACGATGACGATGAACGACTTCGAGCTGGAGCGCCAGCAGCGCATCGAGACTAACCGCAAGCGGATGCTCGAGATGGGCATCCAGGCCATGGCGTCTAAGATCCAGGCGCCCGCCACGGTTCCCGCCCCGCCGGTGCGCGCCCGTCCCTTCCAAACACATCAATCCAACCCTTTTCTTTTTCCCGCCCGATTACATCCGGAACGTCGCGCGGCGTCGCTGGACGACGACACGCGCGGCGTCGCGGCGTCGCGCGCCCCGATTCGATCCGGATTACATCGCGCGACATCGCTCATCATCGTTCAATCCGGTTTTTTGTACTTTATCCACATCGCCCGCGCGCGCATTACGCCGATGACTGCCGGCGCGCGCCACCGACGTTTTCCCGCGCACCGAGGATTGGCCCCGTCGCGACGTCCCCCGCCTCACCCTCTCCCCGCCTCACCCCGCCTCCCCCAACAGCGCAAGCGATGCGTCAAGGCGTTCGTCCCGGAAGAAGCCCGCCGCCGGAGCACCCGCGAGCGCGTCGAGGTCAACTACGCCGAGCGCTACGGCCTCGAACACGGCGACGACGACGACCTGAACGCCGCCCGCGTTCGCAACCGAGCCATCAACAAGTCGAAGCCCAGGGCGCGGCTCGTGTCCATGTCCGACGGAGATCACGCGCGCGTCCGGTACAGCGTAGGCCGCAGGGTGTACGACTCCGAGCTGGGCACCACGTGCCACTGGTGCCGCCAGAAGACCGTCGAGACCCACGTCACGGTACGCCCCCACACCCGCGCACACATCCCAGTCACCTCATCACTGCAAACATACACCACCGCAGACTAAATCTTTCCGTCAAAACCCGCCCTTCACTGATGACTGACACCTCGACCCCACGTTCCCTCCTCTCCCCTGCAGTGCACCGCGGACGGCTGCGGCCGTGGACGGATGCCGGTCTCCTTCTGCGGCATGTGCCTCCGCAACCGCCACGGCGAGGACATCGACGCCGCCGTCGCGTCCAACGCGTGGATCTGCCCCAAATGCCGCGGGTCCTGCGGCGACGGTGAGAGTTTATTTTAATCATTTTAATCATCGTACGTGTACGGGCAATTCAACTGACGACGTCGTGTTTTATTTATTCATCACAGGATGCGTCACGTGCTGCAACTGCGGCCCGTGCCGCAAGGCTAACGGACTGGCGCCGACGCACCAGGTCATCAACCTCGCGCGCGCGTCCGGGTTCGACAACGTCCACGACTACCTCGTGCACGGCCGCACCGGCGAAACGCCCGCGCAGTTGCTCGAGCGCAAGCGGACGTTCGACTGGGGTCGGTGGCTCCTCTGCGATTTCGTCCCGGCGACGCCGGCGGATTCCGAGACGGACCTCCGCGAATCGGAAGATGACACGTCAGCGGCATGCGACGATACGGACCCCTTCGACGACACCCCGTGCCTCACCTGCGGCGGCCTGGACCGCCCCGAGGACTTCGTGCTCTGCGACGGGTGCGACCAGGGCGGGCACTTCGACTGCGTCGGTAAGTGTTTTTTTATTTCCGTATTTATTTTAATTCTCGTATGGGCAATTGTAGTGACGTCGTGTTTTGTTTACAGGCCTCGCCGGCGTACCCGACGGCGACTGGTTCTGCGCCCGCTGCGACGATTCATCTTCCAAGGCGGCCAAGGCGGCGACGACAGCCGAGAAGGCTTTCGTGAACGCCTATGGATCGAACACGACGCCCGTGAAGCGGGGTCCGGGACGGCCGAGGAAGCGACCCCTCGAGGAGCCTTCTTCCCCGGCGCCGTTGACGCCGTCACCGACAAAGCGAGGTCCCGGCCGCCCCCGCGTCTCGCCCAACCCGCGCACGCCCCCTTCCACCGGGACGAAGAACGAGAAGGTCGTCAAGGTGATCAACCAGAAGGTGGTCCAGCAGGATATTCGTCACGCGTTCGCCGCGGCTAAGCGATCGGCGGGCAAGCGCTCGGCGGCGCCGAAGCCCGGAGCCATGGCGCTTCCCGTCAGGCCTTACAAGCGCCGCGATGGCGTCGGCGCGTGAAGCGAAACACGGCTGACTGCGTACCGGAGAGACGATACGACGAGGAGGAGGAGAACGAGACGGAAGAGGATGACGAGGAGGAGGAGGACGACGACGATGAGAATGCCGATAGAGACCGTAATATAGTGTGTGTTATGCGATGAATGCCGCGATGTATGGACGACGGACGTGTTAATCAGGCCATCTCCATGGAGCCGGCCGCGGCGTTGGCGATGAACGCGTCCACCTTCGCGTGGTCCTTCTTCACCCCCGAGTCGTCCGCCACCCCGCTGGCGACGTCCACCGCGGTGGGATGGCACACGCCGATGGCCTCCTTAACGTTTTGCGGGTCCAGTCCGCCCGCCAGGATCCACCCCTTGCGACTGCACCCTCTCGGCACGCGAAGGTTCTTCCAGTCGTACGTCTCACCCGATCCCGCGTCCACGCCGTCCACGAGGAGCCAGTCGATGGTCCGTCTCGGTCCGTTCACCCAGTCCACCGCGGCGAGCCATCCTTGCGCGCCCGCGAGTTTCTCCTGTCGATCTTTGCACAGCTTTTCCTCGTCGCCCGGCATCGGCGTGACGATCGCGCCGTCCTTGTCCGCGGACACGACGTACACCGCCTTGATCTTCATTGGAAGGTCGGTGAGCGCGGCGCGGGCGTTGTCGCCGTGGAGTTGCGCGTGGTCGATGCCGACTTTCTCGCACGCGGCGATGATCTCCTCGGCGGTTTCGTCGACGAAGACTCCGATGGGGATGGCGCCCGCGGCTTTGGCGGCGTCCGCGACTGACTTGGCGACGTCCAGGTCGATGGATCGCTTGGACTTGGGCCAGAGGATCATGCCGATGAAGTGCGCGCCCGCGCTCGCGGCCTGCGTCGCGTCCTCCGGGGTAGTCACGCCGCACACCTTGACGAGTGTCTTCTTGCCGTCGTCCTTTGGCGCCATGGCGCGGACTGCGATGGATCGCGCGGACCTGTGGGCGCGGGTGGACGCGCGGGATGTGGATCGGTGCGTGGACGCGGCGACGCGGGTGGGAGCGAGCGCCGCGCGCTGGTGCATCGCGAGAGATGCCTGCATCGTCGACGTGTGCGTGCGAGTTGTGGGGCGACGGGGGGGGTCCCGATGTTTGTTAGTCCTATCTTCCCCGCCGCGTCGAGCAGAGATCTTTTTGAGACTCGGGATCAGCAGGAAGACACGTCACGTACGCGTTTTTAGTCATACCCGCATTTTATGGTAATTACCAAGCAAATGCAAGGATCTCAACATCGAATTTGGTTAGACATTTCCTCCAAAGTGGGGGTCCGAAAAGCACTCGTTATCCAAAACGTGGGCACTTTTCACAAACCGTCCATCGGCAGCCGCCGACACTACTCAAGCACCGATACGACAACGATGTCCTTCGCCGTCTCCGCCTCCGCCACCCGCGTCGTCGCCTCCGTGCGCGTGCCCGTCAAGGCCCAGCGCGCCTCCGCCGCCGCCGCCTTCGTCGCCCCCGCCGCCAAGGCCAACTCCGCCGCCCGCCTCTCCATGCGCTCCAACGCGAGTGGTGTCGCGCTCAAGGCCGCCAAGTCCACCGTCGCCGCCAAGGCTGCGCGCGGTAACATGGCCGTCTTCGCCGGCAGGTTCGAGACTGAGCGCACGTACATCATGATCAAGCCCGACGGTGTCCAGCGCGGCTACGTGAGTACTTATCCATACGTCGAATACCCATACACATCCGTCCCGGAACCCGCGTCGTCATCATTCAATCGATCGAACCATCGATGCCCCATTCAACCGTCGATTAGGGTTCATCACGACACCACTCTGACCGTCTCCGCCCCGTCCCCATCTCCTCTACCCTGACAACCACAGATGGGTGAGATCATCGCCCGCTTCGAGAAGAAAGGCATGGTGTGCAAGGGCCTCAAGACCTTCCAAACCCCCAAGTCCGTCGCGGAGGAACACTACAAAGACCTCAGCGACAAACCCTTCTTCGGCGATCTCGTCGATTACATCTGCTCCGGCCCTGTCGTGTGCATGGTGTGGGAAGGACCCGGGGTCGTCAAGTCCGCGAGGCTCATGATCGGCGCCACCAACCCGCTCGAGTCCGCGCCCGGCACGATCCGCGGTGACCTCGCGGTGGAAGTCGGCAGGAACGTCATTCACGGATCTGACTCTGTTGAATCCGCGGAGCGCGAGATTGGCCTGTGGTTCGGCGGCGACGACGAGCTCCTGGACTACGAGGTGACCATGACCCCGTGGGTGCGCGAGTGAGCGGTTTATTAGGGTTCGTCTCATCATGTACACGTTGTGAATCGAACATCAGACTCGTATGATAGTGTCTACAAGTATATTTTTCACTCGAGTCTCGGACGTGTCAGCGAAGTGTTTTGTTAAACGAGCCGTGCTTCCGTTCGCCTCGCTCACTCTTCCTCGCGCGCGCGATGAAGACAGTCAGCCTTTTCTCCGGTATCGGCGGTCTAGACCTCGGGCTGGAGGATGCGGGCCACGAGATCGTCATGCAGGTCGAGAGCGACCCGTACTGCTGCCAGGTGTGCACGCACGACGTCCCGAGAAAAAAAGAAAACACACGCACGCCCAGAGGACCGTCTCACGAACCCCGATATCCCCGCCGCAGATTCTTCAGCATCACTTCCCCGGGCGAGAGCTCAGGCGGGACATCGCGGAAGTCACTGAGCTCCCGGCGGACACCGAACTCCTCGCCGCGGGCTTCCCGTGCCCGGTGCGTCCCCATCCTTCTCCAAGAAAATCCCCAAACCTTCTCCGAGAAAATCCCCAAACCTTCTCCGAGAAAAACACCAAGTCCGCCTCACAGCCCGTACGTACCCGTATCGCGCCTCACGCAGGACGTCAGCACGTGCAACAACGTCCGCCCCGGCCTCAGAAACGGCAACAAGACCGGCCTCTGCGCGCACATCTTCCGGGTCCTCCGCAAGACCCGCGTGCCGTGGGTCTTACTGGAGAACGTACCAGGTTTGCTGATGTGGCACATGAACGACGTCCCCCCGCAGCCCCCCGCGGTGTCGCACGTCGTCGCCGAGCTCGAACATCTCGGATACAGGTGGGCGCAGCGCGTCATCGGCCTCACCGGGTTCGGCTTACCCCAGCGACGACGAAGGGTGTTCATACTGGCGTCGACGCACGGTGACCCGCGCGACGTGTTGCTGGCGCCGCAAGCCATGTGCCTTGGACAGTGCATCGAGCTGTTCAAACGCGACGCGACGCAGTGCGTTAACCAGTGCGGGGTGTCCAACAGGATGTGCGCGGAGTGCGCGCTCGCCGGTGCGTACGATAGGGACCCGGTGAACGTCGCGGAGGCCACCGAGGTTGGATACGATAGAGCTTTGGGCGGCGAACTTCGTCGTGAAAGTCCGGAGGATAAAACTCGGCGAATGTGCGACCACCCGCCGCGGGAATGCTACGACTGCTTCTGGACCCCGCCCTTCGTCGAGCCCAGACGCACGTTGGCATGCGCGGACCTCGCGGAGAAGCGCCACGGCCCGCTGCTGCACGAGTTGTTCACCCTAACCACGTGCAACGGCAAACGGATGGCCATCGCGGAGGATCTCGGAAACGGCAAAGGCGCCGCGTGCATGCTACACATTGAGGACGCGGAACGGATCATGGGTAAGTTTATTTTAATGTACATCATATTGGCAATTCGACTGACGTTGTGTTTTGTTTACAGGGCTACCCGCGGGTTGGACCGAACCCTGCTACCCGCTCAACAGACCGGGCAGCGCTGTCCGGCAGATCGATACCGATGCGGACGCGTCTGTGTCGAAGCGCATGTCCTTGCTGGGCATAGCGGTCGCGCCGCCGCAGGTAACGTTACAGGGTTATTACTCTCATGAAATTTCTCGTAAAGAATTTTTTCAACTTTTATTCACCCCGCGCAGGCTCGATGGATCGGCGAGCGGCTCGTGAACCCCTACGACCTGAAGTTCTCGCGGGCCGGCGACGGCGTTCGTTTCAAGCTTCCGGTCCCCGGTGGCCCGAACGCGACCATCGGCGGGTGCCGGACCAACGTGTACGATCCGAGGCGCGTTAGCAAAATGGACGCCAGCGCCGTCGGTTCTGTGAAGTCGGCGCCGGTGTCCGACATCGTCACGGAGGCTCAGGTACGTGAAACACCTTTTCTTTTCCCGTTATAATTACTAATAATCGGTCTTCGGATGGTACGGAACGCAGGCGGCGGCTTCGGGGTGGCCGGAGGCGTGCTGGAACATGCTCCACACGCCCACCGTCTTCAGCGTCGACTCCGCCGACCCGGACCGTTTCGACCAATCGAACGGCGACACGTGGCGTGGACGCAGGGCCCTTCCCGACTGCTCCGACGCTCCCGTGCTCCGGGGTTTCATCCCGCTCGGCGAGTTTATCCGGAAGTTTGACCGACCGGTGAACGCAGAGCACGCGGCTGGGTACTTGGAGCGGCTCAGTGTCGAGCACGTTGCAACCGAGCCGTTCTTCACGCGCGCACTTGGCGGTAAAGTGTCCAGCGCCGTCGTCGAAGAAGAGCGGCGACAGCGTAAGGAGGCCACGGCGAAGGTCAAAGGGAGGGACAAAGGCGGTCCGAGCGCCGGCACTGATCCTGCCGACGATACCCTAGCAGACAGGGCCGGTAAGGTCTGCTGGGTCCCCACCAAGATCAAGGGCGCCGACGTGATGTGGCCCGCGTGCGCCCTCCACCCCGACGACGACAGGTAAGTGCGAAACACCTCCTATTTCCGATTCTTTTCATTTACTATTCACTAACCCCTATCTCTGTATGGAAACGCCCACAGGGACGTCATCCCGACGGAGGCGATGAACATGCGAAATGACGAGCACCTCGCCGCAACGCATGTCTTCTGCGTGTACTTCGGTGACGCGACGTACGAGTGGCGCGAGGCGGAGGACTGCGTGGACTTCGACTGCGAGCTCGCCGAACACCTGCGTGGGCAGCCGATTCTCGCGGCGCGGCCGATGTTTAAAAAGGCGGTGGACGAAGCCGACGCCTGGTTCGGGTACGAATTTCTTTATTTGCTTTTTTCCTGACTTATCGTTTTTCCTGACAGGTCGCAGCTCAACGCGAAGGACACCCCACACACCCGCGCCGCCCGCGCCGCGCGTGACCGCGAGGAAGAGTCTCTCCGACGCGCGGTGGGCGCGCCCGCCGAGGCGACCGCGTGCGGCCGGTGCAAGGTGTGCAGGTCAGTGTCGTCTATCTAGTAGCCGTGTCCAAGCAGAACTTATTTTCACTCTTTTCTTCGCTTCCAGGAGCAACGCGCTCGCGGCCACCGAACTTCCGTTCTCGACGCGGCACAAACCTCGAGCCGCCGCGAAAGCCAGCACGCTCAAGCCCTTGCGCGGGGTCCGCCGCGACGAACCGTGCCCGCGGCTAGAGGTCATCGCCGAGGCGCGGAAAGGCCACGTCGGCGCCAATCTCGGTGAGTTTATTTTAATTCTCGTATGGGCAATTTGACTGACGTCGTGTTTTGTTCACAGCGCTCCTCGGACAACGCGCGGTGGGCAAAAGGGTACGGATCCACTGGGCTAACGAGCGAGACTGCTTCAAGGTACGTGTTGACAGTGTGTTGACAGTCATGCGGCCTACTCGAATACCCAAACACCACACAATTATTGACCAACCACCACCTATCACCAACAGGGAACCGTGAGCGGGTTCGACCCCGAGACGTGGCTTCACTCGTTGGAGTACGACGACGGAGACGTGGAGCCCGCGATTCGGCTGTGGCGCGAGGTGTGCCACCTCGGCGTCCCGGAGGATACCAGGGCGGACGAGGAGAACGCCACGCGCGAGGCGAAACGGCGGAAGGTGGCGGAGACGGAGATCGCCGAGGCTAAGAAGCAGCTCGAAGCCGCCGAAGCCGAGCGAGATCGGCTCGAGCTGTCGCGAGAGATGGCGGATGATGACGAGGCGGATGATGACGAGGCGGATGACAAAGCGGATGATGAGGCGAGCCCCGCGGCGAGCCCCGCGGCGGACGCGGGCGGTTCTTCGGTCCCGACAACGCCGGCGCAGACGATGACGACTCGGTCCGTGAAGGAGCTTTGTCAGCTGAGAATGTCAATGAGCTCAGCTGGGATTCTCGGCGTCGGTCCCGGCGCAGGCACGGGCGGGAGGGGGGGACGGGGGCGGCGCGGCAAGGGCCGAGGCGGGGGCCGCGGACGAAAGAAATGATCGACGACGAAAGAACGCATGCACGGAAGAAAGAACGCACGAACAAACGCACGCACGCACGAAAGAACGCATGCACGAAAGAAAGAACGCACGCACGAACGAACGAACACGGGACGACGACGCGACACGAATCACAAACTTGAGAAAAATCACAACCCAACAATTTCTCGTCAACCCTGAAGTAGCCGGGTCAGCATCGCCTCCATGCGCGCCAACCTCTGCTCCATCTCCGTCAACCGCTCCGCCGCCTCCGCGTCCAGCCCGCCTTGCCCACCGCCGCCGCCGGAGGACCCGTCGCTTTCACTTCGTTGACGACGCACGGGAGTCACCTGCGTATCCCACGGCGCCGACCCGCCGAGCCTGTTAACAAAACACGACGTCATTCCAGTTGCCCATACGATAATTAAAATAAACTTACCCGGCGGCTTCGTCCTCCTCTCGAAGCCTCCGCCGCCGCTCGCGCTCCTCCCGCTTGGCGATGGTGTTCACGATCCGCTCCCCCGGGGACATCAAATCCCCCGCGCCGCCGCCCGTGACGTCCGTGAGGCTCGCCCGCCGGCGCACCCTCGGCGAGTTGGGCTCATCGGATGAGTGAGTTGAATTTTCCCCGATATTCGCCAGCGCCAATCTTTGCAATGCCTTGGACGAGTCCGGATCACGGAGCATCAGACGGAGCGTCGCCTCCTTGCGAATCTCCTCGATCGCCTTCGCGTTACTCTCCTTCCGTCGCTTCTCCTTCAGCTCGTTCGCCTGGCTCTTGCGGTATTCTTCCACGAAGTTCGAGCCGATCAGCGTGATTGGCATGGCCAGAACGACGATGCCCGATAACATGGTGATCACCGCGATGATCCGGCCGATGAGCGTGATCGGGTACATGTCTCCGTAACCCACCGTGGTCATCGTCACCATGCACCAGTACATCGCCCGTGGGATCGAGTCGAACGGGAACGCCGGTAACGGGTCGCCGAAGTTGTCGATGTCGCTCGGATTAGCGCTCGGGCTCATGGCTTCGGCGTAGTAGATGGCTGTAAAAAAAACACGACGTCAATCTAATTGCCCGTACGGAAATAAAAATAAACTTACCGGATGCGAATAGGATGTTCGCGATGAGCATGAAGTAGAACAGCAACGAGAGCGGCTGCGCGGACCGTTCCAGCGCGCGCTTGAATATCATCGCGCTGGTGTTGTACCGCCCGAGTTTGAACACGCGGAACACGCGAACGAGGCGGATCGCGCGAAGCACCGCCAGTCCGCTGCCGCCGCCGCTCACCGCGAGCTCCAGGTACCACGGCAACACGGCGACAACGTCCACTTGGTTCATCGGCTTCTTGAGCCATGTCAGCACGCCGTGTATGTACGTCTCCTCGCCCTTCACCGCGCCGGACTTGGGCTGGCACGCCAGCTTGGACGCGATCTCTACGGTGAACAGGACGATGCAGATCGTCTCCGTGACTTTGAACGGATTGGCCCCGGCGGCTTCCGCGTGTCGTTCCCATTCCGGCACCGTCTCCAGGATGAACCCGATCGTCGCGATGAAGATCAAGGCCACGACGGCGTAGGACACGGCGGTGTTGACCGGGTTGTCGCCCTCCTCGACGTAGGTGTACAGCATTCGCTGCCACGGGGCGGCGAATTTGAGTGGCTTTCCTTGCTTGACGAGCAGGACACTCGGGCCGAGGTCCTGCTCCTCGAGCGCGATCGCTATGTCGGAACGGATGGCGTAGCCGCGGTAGCGCCTCTGGATGATGAGCGCCGCCTTGACGTGCGTTTGCGTGTACGGCCCAAATCCTTTCGCCAGCGCATCGGCCGCCCTGTGAGTGGGATCAACGGGGACGACGTGAGGGCGGCGTCGGTCATGGGTTGGGAACGCGTGAAAACGTGAGCGAAGGTAACACTGGGGATTTCAGGCGGCAAAGCGGGGCGGGGCATGCGCGTCTCGGCGCGGC
>Ga0209631_10004013_pt1 | contig 16558 bp, 12 predicted proteins | sample COG_08_FD_184752 | JGI IMG/M metagenome (GOLD analysis project Ga0209631, IMG submission 184752) | Pelagic Microbial community sample from North Sea - COGITO 998_met_08 (SPAdes) (version 2) | ecosystem: Environmental > Aquatic > Marine > Neritic zone/Coastal water | place: Helgoland, sampling...
CGGCACTGGGGGTGTCCTCGGCTTTTACGAGCCGAGGTCTGAGATTATACCCTTAATCACCGGATCGCGGTAATGCGCGCGTCGGGAAGTGCTGAACTTCGCGGGTCAAACCCTGTTTGACTCGCGGAGAGCTGTACTGCTACGCTGCCGGTCTAAAGAGATTCCAAATATTAAAAAAATCCAAAAAAAGACCAACGGAGGCGTGGGAGAGTCTATCTTAGTATTTCTAATATAATCTTTCCTTCAACTCTAACGCATGATGGTCTGACTCACGTTCGGACGATGTCCTTGCCAACCCCCGTCTCCGCCGTCCGTCCCGCAACCTCAGCCGCGTCCGCCGAGTCCTGGTACGACGTTCTCATCGAAAAAGCGTCCACCAGCACCTCGTTGGGAGGCGCCCACCTCTCGGACACCAGCGTCTCCACGTCACGCAGCAACTTGGCCGCGTCCACCCCGCGTGCCAGGTCCACCTCCATCCCGAGCACGGTGGACACGTGCGGCAGCAACGCGTCGTTCCCGGCGAAGAGGTACTTGCACACCTGCTTCAGCTTGCCAACCTTGAAACGCTCGCAATCCTCCGCCACCGATCGACCCCGCCGCCGACGACGCTTACCATCCTTCTCCTGCCTCTCAGCCTCCCCGAACACTTCGTCCGCGAACCTACGGAGAAAACCCCGGATCGCCTCAGCCTCCTCCTCCACAGACATGTCCCACTGATCTTCACACGTCGAATTGCCCGTACGGAACGAGTCGTCGGAAAGCGCCGCTAGGCACCTTCGAAACACGAGCGGATCCTGCACTGCGCCCCGCCCGATCATCACCCCGGCGCACCCAGTCTCCCGTACCATCTTCGCCGCGAGCGACGCGCTCGTCACGTCCCCGTTTCCGACGACGGGAATGTGGAGTAAATCGGCGGCGAACGCGATGTCGTCCCAGTCCGCTCTGCCCGAGTATCCCTGCGCCCGGGTCCGGGGGTGTAAGGTGATGAACTCCGCGCCTCCCTCCTGCGCCGCCAGGAGGTTATCTCGCAGGAGCCCGCGGTCGTCGAAGCCGCTGCGGAGCTTCACGGTGACCGCGCATCCCGTCCCGGCGACACCCCGTGCGACGGCGGCGGCGCACGACTCGACGTCGCGCGGGTCGCGGAGCAGCGATGACCCGGCGCCTTTGCCGGTGACGACGTTGGCGGGGCAGCCGCAGTTGAGGTCGACGCGGGGTGCGCCGCCTTCATTGGCGAGGAACCGCGCGCATCGCTCGAGGAGTTCCTCGTTGGAGCCCATGAGCTGCGCGGCTAGGAGGTTTGGCGCGCGGGACGTCGGCGGGGGTGTCCCGAGCGCGTCTTGGTCCCATTCGTTCCACGCGAATTTGGTCCAGTCCGTCAGCTCGTCCGCGTCGTATCCCGTCAGCGCGATGCCCCGCAGCAACTTCTCGGGCCGGGCACCTTGCGACAACACGCCCGGGACGCGCGTGAACTCGCGGCACGCCTCGTCGAATCCCCCGGTGGAGAACGCGAGGGCTCTTCTCAAACGCCGGTCACCCAACCCTTCCATCGGCGCCAGGAAGAGGGGAGGGACGCCGCCGCTCCTGCCGCGCTCGAAGAGCGCGGCGTAGTCCCTCCGCGGCGGCGGCGATGATGGAGACGCGGTATCCGCCGCGCTCGCGCGCGGACACAACGCGCACCTCGCCAGCGCCGACATCGCGCTCCGCCCAATGGCCCCAAGTCAAACCCTCGAGAAGCCAAAAACCTCGAGCGGCGTAACGCACGAGGTCTCAGTTGCAATGGCGTCGGCCGCGGCGGCGGCGCGTGGGTTAGTCCCTTGGCGTCGACACCCGCGCGCGTCGACACACGCCTCGGCCTCGTCCAGCGCGTCTCGCGTCTCGCGCGTGGACAACGCGCAGCCGGATACGAAGGGAGAGGCGCTGGCGTCGTGGCTGAGGACCCACGATGGGTTCGAGGATTTGGGCGTCGCCGTCCGATGGATGGGGGAGGCGCGCGGGTTCGCGGGAGTGGCGGCGCGCGGCGTGGAGGAGGGCGATGTGCTCGTCCGCGTACCACACTCCGCCATGCTCACCGCGGAGGACGCGCGCGTGTGCCCCGTCGTCGGCGACGTCGCGTCGCGAGTCCCCGACACCGCCGCTCTCGCGTTGAAGCTCCTGGCCGAGAGGGACGCGGGACGCGGGAGCGCGTGGAGCCCGTGGATCGCGACGCTGCCCACGTGGGAGCAGACACAGGCGACGCACCCACTCGCGTGGTCGCGCGAACGCCGCGAGCGCGTCCTGCGAGGCTCGCCGACGCTCGCGCGCCTCGAGTCGATGGTGGCGTCATGCCGCGAAGACTTTGACGCCCTCGCAGTCGCGTGCGGCGACGCGGGGACGACGCCGCCGAAGCTCGAGGACGTGACGTGGGCGCGCGCGATGATATCCAGCCGCGCGTTCTACCTCGAGTCGGACGACGACGGCGATGAATACGGGGACGAGTGGTGGGATGAAGAGGAAGACGAAGACGAAGAGGAAGAGGAAGAGGAAGACGGCGAGTGGCCGGATCCGTCCGAACTCGACCCCGGCCTCGACGACGACGACGAGTTCGAAGCCTTCGGCGGCGTCGACGACGCACCGATCGACGACACGTACCGGCGAACCGGCGCGTTCGTCGCGTTCGTACCCTGGGCGGACGCGCTGAACCACTCGTCAACCGCGGACGGCCGCTCCGTGCTCGCGTCCACTACGGACTCAAACGGCGTCCGATGCGCCGAGCTCCGAGCCTCGTCCGCGTACCTTCCGGGCGACGAGGTGCACGACAGCTACGGCGTCGGGTTGACGCGACAGGATACGTTTCTCCGGTACGGGTTCGTCGAGGTGTCGGACATAATGGGGTGCGAGGATTCGGTCGACGTGGCGGGTACGGAGTTTCTCGCCGAGCTCCGGAAGTCGCGGAGAGATCCGTCCGGGAACGAGGATAACTCGACGACGCGGCTGGACCGAGTCGGTTTGGGTCCGAGCGAGACGTCGGTGAACGTGACTGCGGGTGGCGTGGGGGAGTCAGCGCTGGCGTGGTGCGAGGCGGTGGCGGCGGAGGTACGCTGCGTGGACGACGGGGGGGACGTCACGGAAGCGTGCGTCGCCGCGCTCAGTAGGACGTGCGAGTCGATGCTGAGTAATTACCCAGAGCAGATCCGGGCGGTGGCACACGCGGCGGGTGGGGAAGAATGCGCGTGCGGGGAAGACGCCGCGGTGCTGGTGCTGGCGTCTGAGGCTCGCGCGTTGATGGGGTTCGTGAAGTGGGCGAACCAGGGTGGGAAGCCTCGGCGGCGGTGACGATCGGAACCGAACGATGGCAACCTTTGTTAAAAAATACAAACAGAAGGTGGTCAAGTCTTATTAGTCGCGACTCCACGCCCACGAGATGAACCCCGTACGACCCATCCGCTGCACGTCCACCTTGATGATCCAGAAGAAGGGCTTGAGCACCGCGCTCAGCAGCGGCCGCAGGACTTTGTTCCGTCTCGCCGCCGGTCCCATATCACTCCACGGGGACGGCGTCGTGGTCACGTTCGCGTCGAGCGATTCCATCCTTCGCATGTCGTCGTCGTCTAACCCGAACCCGAACACCTCCGCGTTCTGCGCGATGCGTTTGGGGGTGACGGACTTGGGTATGACGACGACCCCGCGCTCCACGTTCCAGCGGAGCAGCACCTGCGCCGGGGTCACGCCGTGTTTGTCGGCGATGGATGTCACGGTGGAATCCGTGAACACCGCGCCGCCCTGAGCCAGCGGGGAGTACGCGGTGACTGCGATGTCGTTGGACTGGCACCATCGCACGAGCTCGGTGTTTGGGAGCAACGGGTGCGACTCGATCTGGTTCACCGCGGGTTTAACTCGCGCGTCGCGGATGAGCTCTTCGAGTTTCGGCCTCGAGAAGTTTGAGACGCCGATGGAACGGATGAGGCCCTCGTCCACGCACCGCTCCAGCTCGCGCCAGCACTCGAGGATGCTGGCGTCCGCGTCGTCCTGCATCAGCGTCCCTCGGCGCCAGCACACCGGCCAGTGGATGAGGTAGAGGTCGAGGTACTCGAGCCGCAGGTCTTTGAGCGTCTGGAGCAAACCCGCTCGGACGTCCTCCGGTCGTCTGCGATCGTTCCACAGCTTGGAGGTGACGAAGAGGTCTGTCCGTGTCGCCACGCCGCGTGCGAAGGCGTCCTCGAGGGCCTCGCCGACCTCGTCCTCGTTCGCGTACGCCGCGGCGCAGTCCAGGTGGACGTACCCGGTCTCCAGCGCGGCCTTCACCGCGTCCCTAACCTGGCCCTTGGGCGCCTGCCAGGTGCCGAGCCCGACCATCGGCTGCGTCGCCTGCGAGGAGAGCCGGACGGAGGTCGTACCGGGCGCTGAAGCGGACGACGGCGCCGTCGATCTCGCGCGCACGTCGCGCTGTGTACCGACGCCGGTGCCCGGCATCCGGGTCGCACCCGCGCCCAGAGGCGCGCCGCTCGCGGCGGCGAAGCTCATATCGAAGTGGCCGACGTGGCTCCGCTCTCACGCGATTTACCGTATGGTTGCCTATTTGATAATTAAACGGCCGTATGGGTATTCAGTCATCGTTTCTCTTGGATTCGGGAGATCTACGCAGGAGATCTACGCCAATAAGGACGCGTTGTTGCCATTTCCAACCGCGCAGACGAACGACCACGCCTCCATGTCCGCCTCCGCCGTCCTCGCCGTCTCCACGAAGGTCCCAACGACCACGCGACGCTCCGCTCGCGCCCAAGTCCGTCGCACCCCGGTCGTGGCCACCCCGGTAGTCGCCAAGCACCAGGCCGGTGCCTTGGCGCGGAGGACCGATGAGCTGGCGAAGACTTTCGCCGTCGGGTTCGCGTCCGTGATGCTCGCGACGACGCCCCTGGCCGCTGAAGCGAAGACCCCGTACGAGGGTCCGTTCGAGGTGTTCAACAACCCGGCGGTGCTCGGCGGCACCTGCGTGGCGGTGTGCTGGGGTATCCCCCAGACGGTCGGCATGGGCGTTTTGGCTGACAAGGAGAAGAAAGGGCGTGAACAGCTGTCCCAGTGGGGCGTCGACACCTCGGACGTCGAGCAAGGGAGCTGGGGTAGGATTCGGCAGATGCTGAAGCGCGAGGCGGAGGCGCGGGGAGAGGAGATGCCCAAGATCTGAGCCCGGCGGGTGACGGTCATCGCGTAGCAGTCGCGGCCATCTTGTAAATTTCTTTCAATAATCTCTGAAGAACTCGTCCACGAAATTCGCCGCGCCACGGCACTACCGAACGCGCGTGGATCCAATCGGAACACCATGCCCGGCAAGGAAGGCGGCAAGGCCAAGCCTCTCAAGAAGGCGAAGAGCAACAAGGGAGAGCTCGATGACGACGACATCGCCTTCAAGCAGAAGCAGAAGGAGGACGCGCAGAAGCTGAAGGCGCTCAAGGAGCAGGCCGCCGGCAAGGGCTTCGGTGCCGGGATGAAGAAGTCCGGCAAGAAGTGAGACGCCGATAGCTAGGTCGAGGTCGTCACGGCCTCGACGACTTGTGATGACCATCAGAGCCTCGTGGGCTGAACCCGTGCCGAGTCCCCCGTACAGAGCGGCCGCATCCGTCACCGCCCCGGAAACTAGGTCTAACTCTTAGAACCGCGTGCCGTATTCACCCGCTCGCGCCACCCTCGAGCCACCCGGCCTGGCTCCCGTTCCGCGGCGATGGCCCTCACCGCGCGCCAGTCCACGCCCCCGGTGACCTGATGCATGCTCATCACGGGCCCGCGCGATGGCACGATCTGGGGGAGCGCCACCGCCCTTCGTTCCACATCCCTCCAGTGCGCCAGCATCTTCGCTCTCATCTCGTCCTCGTTTGGGCACGCCTCTTCCTCGAGCCGGTTTCGCGACGGTCCCGCGACAGTCGGGGCGCTTCTGGACGCCACCGGCCCGGTCGCCGCGGCCGACGGAGGTCCCATCCTCGCGGGTGGGTCTCGATTCTCCCCGTCCCTCTCCCTGTGGAGTGGCCGCCTCCGCGCGTCCGGGGAACCGAAACGGCACCGACGACGTAAAAACTTTTACGCCAAAAACGATTAGCCACGTCGCGTGTCTCTCAGCTCACTCCGCCGGCGCACTCCGAGGCGCGGGCGACATGACCCTCGCGACGAGCGCCGCGAGGTCGGCGCGTCGAGCGATGCTCACCCTGGTCCCACGATCCCCGTGCTCGGGTCCGACCGCGCGCGACGCGCTCACGGCGTCGAACGCCTTCCCGCGGAGCTGCGCGTCGTCATCGTCGTCGCGCCCGTGGTCCGTATTGACGCGCGGCGTGTCGACGCGCGTGGTGTCGTGCGGTAACGGCGACTTCGGCAGGCTCGGACACGGCGGCGACGGGCGGGGACGCGCGGGACTCGGGATGAGCGCGGAGACGTTTCAGCCCATGACGGGCATCCCCCAGGTGCGACACCGCGACCTCATCCATCCATCCCGTCGTCACACCCTCGATGACATCGTCACTCACCTCTTCCCTCCCCGCGGCCATCCATCCACAGGGCCTAAACGTCGTATCGGTATCCGCGGGCGGGTCACACACCGCCGTCGTCACCGCCGACGGCGCCGTGTACACGTGCGGGCTCAACGAGCACGCCCAGCTCGGCCACTCCCCCGACGCCGGCTACGTCCCGATCCTCCACCCCGTCGCCGGGCTGCCGCCGCACGACAAAGTGGTCTCCGTCAGCGCCGGCCACCACCACACGGTGTGCGTCACGGAAGGCGGCGAGCTGTGGGCGTGGGGACGGAACGATACATCGCAGTGCGGCCTCGGGGCGGACGCGCCGAGTGTCGTGGCGCTGCCAGCGTGGATATCCGGCGCTTCACCCGGAACGCCCGGAAACGCCGGCGGAGTTATCAGCGTCGCCGCGGGACCCAGGCATAACCTCGCGGTGACGGACAACGGCGCGGTGTACACGTGGGGGGAAGGTAAGGAAGGTGTGCTGGGGCACGGCGCGGACGAGTCGTGGCGGTGGGGGTTCTGGATGGGGGATACAGTCGAGCCGGCGCCGAGGTTAGTGCGGGGTCTCGCGGAGAGCGGGGTCGAAGTCGCGAGCGCCGCCGCCGGCCTGGCGCACTCGGTGTGCGTCGACCGCACCGGGCACGTCCACGCGTGGGGGCAAGGGCGGTTCAACCAGCTCGGCATGGGCGCCAAGAACGCACCCGCGTTCACGACGACGCCCACGCGCGTGCCCGCGCTCGGACGGATACGGCAACTAGCCGCGGGGGGTAACTTCACCGTCGCGGTTGGGGTCGACGGGCAGATGGTCTCGTGGGGCGCGGACGGAAACGGCGAGCTCGGCCTCGGCAACTCCAACGATAAGCGCGGGGACGTGCCGCGGCCGGTTCACAACACCGCGAAGGCGTCGTTTCTGTCCGCGAGCGCGGGGTGGAGGCACGCGGCGGCTGTGTCGAGCGACGGGCGGGTGTGGACGTGGGGGTGGGGCGGCAGCGTCGGTCAACACGGCGACGACGCGGACTCGACGGGCGGGCAGCTCGGCCTGAGGAACGGACAGAGCGACTTCTGGGAGCCGACGCTCGTGGAAGGGTTAACGGGCAAGGCGAAGGCGGTGTCGTGCGGGTTCAATCACACCGTGGCGGTGCTCGTGGACCCGTGATGAGTGAACGAATGGGCGGGTCGATTGAATTACATGACAAAAAATCATTTCGGAATGTCGCCAAACACACCCGCGCGGGTGAGTTCCCTGTGAGCGACGCGGAGCAGACACACCGCCGCGAGCACGTTGAAGAAGAACAGCATCAGGAACACCTTCGACCAGCGCTCCTGGAAGTCATCGTCCACCATGGACGACGACGCCACCATCCGAGTCACGTTGGCCAGCACCTCGTGCGCCTTCTTTCGCCCTTCGTCGGAGCCGTACATCGACGGCGCGAACGTCGCCTCGCTGACGTACCGCCCGAGCCCCGGCTCCTCGTGACCCAACGACGGCATCGTCCCGAACGCCATGGCGTTGGTCCGTCGCGCCCGGTCCGGGTCGACGACATTTGATTTTTCGCCGAGCTCGCCGAGATCGTGAATCAAACCCTTCACGCCGTGCGCCAGCCCCTTCTTCCGCCCGCCCGCCATCGCCGCCGTGCTCTCCACGCGTACCTCGCTCCCGTCCCGCTCGTCGCTCCAGTCCCGCAGCACAAAGTCCGTCGCGCCGCTCGCCATGTCCTCGGTGATGTTCCCCGTGAGCCGCGGCCGCGAGTGCGCCTCGACCAAATCCTCCACCGTGGTTTCGTTGCCTGTACACAAAACACGTCGTCAGTCACATTGTCCATACGAAAATAAAAAGAAACTCACCGTTCACCGCGTCGTCCAGCGCCTTTTTGATCATCACCGCCGTCTTCGTCTCCCCCGCGCTGGCGACCATACCCACCAGCGTCTGCCCCACCGCCGCACCCAACGTACCGATTCCGTCGATCAGACCCGAGAGCGACGAGACCAGGCCTGGTTTACCGAGCTCAGCCGCGGCGACGCCGAGGTCGACGGACACCGCGGTGCCATACATGTGCGCCGGTCCCCCCGTGAAGACTCCGATGATGCCGAACGCGACGGCGTAGTGCGGTATGGACCGTTGCAGCGCCGGCAGGAATAACAAGGGCAGCGCGCCGAATATGTACGACACGAAGAACCCCGGGGACCTGGTACCCCCGAACTTGTCCGTGACGTACCCGAGCAAGGTGCATCCGACGATCATGGCGACGTCGAAGAGCACGGTGAGGTTATCCGCCGCCGCTTGGCTGGATAAGGTGAGGGTGAGGTAGTACGGCATCCAGAACAGGATGGTGTACGTCACCGTCTTGATGAAGAAGTAGGACATGGACCAGTCCAGCACCCCCGGGACGGACCACGCCTCTTTCAAACCCGAGAAGACGCCGGTGATGTTCGCCGGCGGCGTCGCTTTTTTCTTCCCCTTGGCGCCGCCCTTCCCGTCGGGTAAGAGCGGCGCCGTCTCGTCCGCAGCCTTCGCCTCGTCCTCGCGCTTCTTGTTAAGCCCCATCCACGCGCGGTCCTCGACGCCCACCGCGAGCAGGACCGACACCGCCGCGAGGTAAATCGCGATGGCCCAGAACACGTTCGTCCACTGCTCCGTCGTCTCGCCCCTCTCGACGTGGCTGCCGACGCCGCCGCTCCGTTCCAGCACGTGCGTCGCGACGGACAGGCCGATGATGTCGCCCGCCGCGCCGGTGGTGCTCCACATCCCGAGCACCAAGCCGCGCTTCTCCGGGTTGACCCATCCCGACGTCACCGCGACGAGGTTTGGGAACCCGAGGGACTGAACGAACCCGTTCACCGCCCACAGCGGCATGTACATGAGCAGCCCTTGCGTCCACGCCTCGGACTTGTCCGTGGGCAGCGGCGTGATCCAGCCCATGGACAGCAGCGCCATCGTGGCGATCACCACCGCGGTCCCGGCCAGACCCACGATCGCCATCGTCTTGTTCCCGTACCTCGCGCCGATCGATCCGGCGAACAGGAGCCCGGTGCCGTAACACACCAAGAACGTGGTGTCCAGGTACCCGAGCAGCTCGGTGGGGAAGTGCAGGCGCCTCTGAAAATCGCCCTTGACGGCGACGAACGCCTCGCGCGAGGCGTGGAACGACGCGCACGATACGTACGTCACGAGGACCGCCCAGTACTTCCGCCACCCTGGGGGCGGCGGGGGAAGGTCGCCCGTGGGCACCATCGCTCGTAGCCGCTAGCCAGGCTGGATGTCGAACTCACCGGATGTGTCGAATGCGACCGCGAACGCCGCTCGACCCGGCACCGTCGCGCTCCCGCCGCGACGCGTGCCGCCCCTACGTCTCTTCCTTTCAACGAAACCCGCCGTCGCCGACCGGAAACCGAATGAGTCGCCGCCCGTCGCGGACGAACTCTGGCGGTCGTGGGATCCTCGAATTTTATAACACCCAAAAACCGATTTTCGCACACCACATAGCAATTAGTTGTAAATTAATTGCAAATATACGATAATTATGGACAAAAGATAAAGACTGCTCAGGCTGTGGTCGGGGGCACGTAATCGCGGTTGTAATCCGTGTCGCGCCTCCTCAGGTTGTCCAAAATCAAGTTGAACTTCCGCCCGTCGTCGAACACGTCCTTGGCCATCATCATCCAGTTCGCCAGGCACGCCACGTTCGTGGTGGAGTACAAACACGTCGTCTTATACGCCGTCCGCCAGCTCGGCCGCTCCATCCAACGCTGGATGTAAGGCAAGACGGACGGAGCCCCGAGGTCCGCCAGCGACGCGCCTTTGTCCATGGCGACTGGATCGCCGCACAAACCGGAGCTCGCGATGTTGTGCGAGAAGAACAGCGTGGTCGCCGCGAACACGTCAGCCTTGTTCGGGGTGTCGCCGCCGATGAACGGGGTGGTCAAACCGCCGATCATGGTCTCGAACCGCGCCAGCGCGGCTCGGAAGTGGGCGTTGCATCGATCCCGAAGCGCCTCGCCCGTCTCGCCCTCGATCACGTCTAGGCCCGCCTGCTTGTGAAGTCCTTGCGCCAGACCCTTGCCCGCCTCCTCGTTCGTCGTCGCGATGTATCCGAGGATCATGCCGAACGCGACGGCGTTGGCGTTGTCGTTGATCTGCTCGACGGTGACGGGTCCCTCGCGGTCGCAAATCGCCTTGAACTTTTCATTCTGCTCGCACGCGCGCTCGATGATGTCCTTTGACTCCCCCATCCACTCCCCGTTGTCCAGACCGCCCGGGGTGCCCATCATGCACGGCGTCTCAGCCTTCTCGAACGCTTCCGTGAACCAATCGGGTTTATCTCCGGCGTCGATGAGGAACACCTCGAACTCGACGCCGGACTCGATGAGCAGCAGCGAGAGGCGAGCGCAGTACGGACAGAAGGGCATTATCGGGCCGAGGGGCGCATCGCCGTCGACGAGCGCGCCCGCGGTGTTCCTGCCGCCGTAAGACGCGCGCGCGGAGAGGACGCACTTGAACGGTTTACCCGGCTCGGGTTTCCGATCGCCGGGGCCGGGCTCCGGACCGTAAAGGTAATCGCCCACAAACGGGCTGAGACCCTCGGGCCACGGGACGACGGGCTCATCGTCCTCCTCTTCCTCTTCCTCGTCCTCCGCCGTCGCCGCCGCTTCGACTTCCTCCGCGGGCTTGGGTTCCTCTTCCGCGGGCTTGGGCTCCTCCTCCGCGGGCTTGGGCTCGTCGGCGGTTGGAGCCTCCCCGATGACCGGGGGATGCTCCTCGCCGTCGTAATCGTCGTCGAGCTCCCTGAGTCTCTCCAGGCACGTGTAGATCTTCTTACCGCCGTCCAGCACGTCGTGCGCCATCATCAACATGTTCCCGGCGAAGTTTCGCATGGGCGGGGTGTGGTACTTGCTCTTCGTCCTGTAGCACTTCAAGTAGGACGGGCGCTCCATCCACCTTTCGATGTAAGGCCACAGCGACGGGGCTCCGGCGTCGGCGAGAGAGCACGGCGCCGCAGGATCCGCCGTCAAACCCGCGGCGAATATGTTGTGACTGAACAAGAACATGGTGATCGAGCTCACGTCCGCCTCGTTTGGTTTGTCCCCGCCGAAGAATGGCTTGCCCGAGGCTGCCAGCTCGGCAAATATTTTCTCAATCTCGGCGAGCGAGTCGCGCGCCGCCTGCACCATGCGATCCCTGAACGCGTCCACGGTCTCCCCTTCCTCCTGGAACAGCCCGCCCGCCATCCCGCCCAGGCCTTTCATCAGGCCCTTGCCGGCGTCCAACTCCGTCCCCGCGATGAGCGAGAGCGCGGAGCCGAACGCGACGACTCCCGCGTGTTTGCTGATCGTTTCCAAAGAGACGGGCCCGGGCTCGCACATCGCGAGGAGGTTGGCATCGCCGCTCGCCTTCAGGTTACCCAGGAGGACATCGAACTCCCCGGTCCACTCGTCGCCGACGCCGCCCGGCTGGCCGAGGAACGCGGGGGTCGTCGCGGCTTCGAACGCGTCGGTGAACCATTCGGGTTTGTCGCCTCCGTCGATGAGGATGGGCACGAAGTCCATGCCGGACTCCAGCATGAGCAGCGAGAGGCGCGCGCAGTAAGGGCAGTAGGGCATGATCGCGCCGAGGGGCCGGTCCCCGTCGACGACGGCGCCGGTGCCGTACGACGCGCGCCCGGATAGGATCGCCTTGTACGGCACGCCGGGTTTGGGCGGACCCGGCGGGGCTGGGGTTGGCCCGAATTGGTGGTTCCCGATGAAGATGCTCGCGTTCTCGGGCCACTTGATGAGAGGCTCGTGTTCCTCCTCCTCTTCCTCCTCTTCTTCCTCTGTCTCCTCGGGTGCGGGAATGGACTCGGGAGCCGCCTCCGGGGTGGGCTCGGGTGCGGCGGCCACGGGCTCGGGCGCTGCGATAGGCTCGGGCTCGGGCGCTGCGATGGGCTCGGGCTCGACGGGTTCGGGCTCCGGTGCCGATGCGACGGGAGCCTCGGGCTCTTTCGCCGGGGTGGGCGGGGGATCGTCGATCACCTTCGCTTTGGTGGGCGCGGGCTCCATCGGGGCCTCCCCATCCTTCGGTTTAGACGCACCGCATCCCATGGCGGTCGTGGGTCAGTCCAATATGGGTAGGGATCCCATTTGCATAACGTCATGCGTGTTCTACTCGGGGGGTCGCCAGATCTGGACGACATCCGGGAAAACCACAGTGCACCAGTCTAAAAAAAGTCGAAATGGCTCAACCAATCAGAAGCAAGCGGGTACTTGACTCAGCATTCGCGGGTCTTTTTTCCTTCGGCAGTTCGGGCAAAAAATTCGTATCTAAGTGTAGCGAGACGAGGTCAGTGTTCAACTGGTGTGACGTTAGTTACAAACGCAGTGAAGCAATTTCGCATTTACTGGTCGTTGAGGTTGGAGTAGGGCTTGAGCTTGAGCACCTTGCCGATGGCCACCGTCTTACCTTCGTCGCGGAGGGTGAAGCGGCCGAGCTGGGGCACGTCGGCGAACTTCTCGCAGCAGATGATCCCCCCAGTCTTGATCCTGACGACGGCGAGGCTGCCAGACTTGAGGAAGATCGCCGATCCCTTCTTCTTCTCCACGGGCTTGCGTGTCTTGCCGTCGATCTGGTGCACAATCTTGGTCACCTCGCACTCCTCCGTCACGGCGTGGATGTGAATGACAGCCTTGTATCCGGCGGTGAACAGAGACTTGTGCTCGAGGAGCTCGAGAATCGCCAGCTGGCACTCAATCTCCTGCGTCACGTGCACGGGCGCGGACGGCGCGCACAGCACGAACCCTGACATGAGCTGCTCCTCCTCGATACCCGCCAGACGTAGGCGGACGTTCTCGCCGGGCATCACCTTGCTCACCTCGACGTCGTCTCGGTACACGGTGGAAACCTTCACGTTCACGGCGTTGGGCATGACGATGAGCTTATCGCCCCTCTTCACGATACCCGCCTCCGTCTTGCCCATCACGATCGTGCCCATGTCCTTGTGCTTGTCCAGGATGGGCATGCGGAACGGCGCGTCGGGGTTCCGGTCGAGCGGCTCGAGGTCGTCGAGCGTCTCGAAGAATGACTTGCCGTCGTACCACGGGCACACGTCCTTGCCCACGGTTGTCTTCATGTTGGTCCCGTACAGGCCGGACACTGGCACGTACTGCACATCCTTGGAAGGGTAGCCGCATGATTTGAGAAAAGGCGAGAGCTTGGTGTTGATCTCGTCCCACCGGGTCTTGTCCCACATCACCGTCTGATCGTCCATCTTGTTCACCAAAACGATGAGCTTGGTGACTCCGAGGGTCTTTGCGAGCTGCGCGTGCTCGCGGGTCTGGCCGCCCCGTTCGAAGCCGGTCTCGAACTCGCCTTTCCTCGCCGCGATGACCAGCACGCCCACGTCCGCCTGCGCGGCTCCCGCGATCATGTTCGGCACGTAGTTCTTGTGCCCCGGCGCGTCGAGCACGGTGTACCTCTTCTTCTCCGTCTCGAAGTGCGCGCGTCCAACCTCGACCGTCTTACCTTTCGCCCTCTCCTCCTCGTTGGTGTCCATGATGTACGCCATGTACCACGACTCGCGGTTCTTGTCCTTCGCCTCGGACTGGTACTTTTCGATGGTTCTGTCGTCGACCATGCCGGCTTGGAGTAGGATCTGGCCGCCGATGGTGGACTTGCCGGCGTCGACGTGCCCGATGAACACCAGGTTGAGGTGCTCCCTCGGGTCAAAGTTGGCGTCCTCGGCGCCGTCGTCCGCGATCGGGACGTCCTCCTCCTTCTCCACCGGCGCGGGCGCCGGCTTGGGCTTCTCCTCGGCCACCTTCATCTCAGCCACCTTCTCGGCCACCTTCTCGGGCGCTGGCGCGGGCTCCTCCTTGGCGGCGGGCGGGGGTCCGCCGATGGAGACCACCTTGGCGGGACCGCCGATGCTGAGGGACTTGGCCTTGGCGGGCGCGGCCTCGCCGCCGATGCTGAGGGCCTTGGCCTTGGCGGGCGCGCCCTCGGGAGGCGCCGGTCGCTCGAAAAACTGAGGCGCGCCGTCGCCTCCGATCGTGACCGTCGCAGCCTTCTTAGGGGCCTCGCCGCCGATGGCCAGAGACTTGGCCTTGGCGGGAGGGCCGGTCGGGGCCGCGGGGCGCTCGAAGAACACGGGCGGGCCGCCGGGAGGGGGGCCCGGGGGCGGGGCGGGAGACGCGCCGCCCGCACCGGAGGGGAGGTTGCGGGGCTTGAACGCGAAGGTCGGCGCGTTCGCGTTGAACGAGAACGCCGGCGCGTCGGCTTTGAGCTTGGGCGCCCCGGGGGGAGGGGGACCCGGCGGCGGGGGAGGCGCGGCGTTGTCGTCGCTCATTGGAACGTCCGTCGTCGTCCGGGCAAGGTCCGATCGCGCGGCGACAGTGGACACATCGCCGGGCTGAACCGCCGCAAAAAGGCTATCGATCTGTGTGGGGAGAAGTAGACCAAGAATTAGACCAAGAATTCTTTTTTCGTATGGGCAATTAGTGTCGAGACCGGCTCGGCGCGCAACTCGGGTTTCCAGCCGCCTTCCGGGCACCGCACGTATTTCTCCCGCTGCCGAGCGAGCGACGGGAGCACTTGTGAAGAGGCGGGAGCGCGTCAAGGGCTCGTCGCTGGCGTGTTTTCCGTTTGGAACCGCGCTGTCTTGAGCTTCTCGGAGGTTGACCGCCGAACATCGTCGTCGCGCTCGTTTCGGTCGAGTCGTCGTCGCGTCTTCGTCGCTTCGTCGCGGAGAGAGTGAATTTACGTTTGAGGTGGCGGGAGGAGCTCCGGCACCGAGAGACTGCACAGAGAGAGGGAGAGAGGGTGTGAGCAAACATGCCTCAAAACGAGCACATCGAGCTTTTCCAGAAGCGGTGAGTACATCGCACGCCCTCGACCGTCCCTCGATACCCGTCCTTCGCCGTTCCCACCTTGGCACGACGCGAGACTCCCCGCGAGATGCCGCCGCCGCCGGGAGACAATGATAAAAATGCCCACCGCCGAACGCCGGACGAACGCTGACCCCAACTCGCCACGCTTCAACCTCACAGATACGGTCGCCGACTGGATTACTATGAGAAGAAACGCAAGAAGGAGGCGCGCGAGCCGCACAAGCGCTCGGCGGTGGCCAAGAAGCTCATCGGTCTCAAGGCGAAGCTGTACGCCAAGAAGAGGCACAGCGAGAAGATCACGATGAAGAAGACCATCCAGCAGCACAGCGAGCGGACGAACAAGCACAAAGTGGAGGAGGAGGCGGCGCCCGGCGCCATCCCGGCGTACCTGCTCGACCGCGAGCAGACCTCGCGGGCGAAGGTGCTGTCCAACACCATCAAGCAGAAACGAAAAGAGAAGGCTGGCAAGTGGGAGGTGCCGCTGCCAAAGGTTAGGCCAATCGCCGAGGACGAGATGTTCCGGGTGATGCGCTCGGGGAAGCGACAGAAGAAGACGTGGAAACGGATGATCACCAAAGCCACGTTCGTGGGACCGGGGTTCACGCGCAAACCGCCAAAGTACGAACGGTTCATCCGACCCTCCGGCTTACGATTCACCAAGGCGCACGTCACGCACCCCGAGCTGAAGTGCACGTTTCAGCTGGACATCCTGGGCGTCAAGAAGAACCCCAACGGCCCGATGTACTCGTCCCTCGGCGTGCTGACGAAAGGTACGGTGATCGAGGTGAACGTGTCGGAGCTCGGGCTGGTCACGCCGGGCGGCAAGGTGGTGTGGGGCAAGTACGCGCAAATCACGAACAACCCGGAGAACGACGGGTGCGTCAACGGGGTTCTCCTGGTGTAAGAGTTAAGTTTTACACTTAGACGCTTTAGCAACTTTCATTCACGAGCACTCGTCTCTAAACCCATCACGCGCGTTCACCGCCTGGCGTAGTCACTGGTGGACTTTCTGAGCGCGGCCACCTCCTTCGCGAGGTCCACCTGCGCGCCCCGTAGCGTCTCGAACATGGCCACCTGCTCCTCCTGCAACGTGTGAAACTGCTTGATGAGCTCCACGTGGACGTTTCGCACCTCCGCGTGGATCATCCGCCGCTGCGCCTCGAGCTGCTCCGCCGCCATCTCCCGCAGCATCTCCCGCAGCGACTCCATCGACCCGAGCG
>Ga0209631_10004014_pt1 | contig 16557 bp, 12 predicted proteins | sample COG_08_FD_184752 | JGI IMG/M metagenome (GOLD analysis project Ga0209631, IMG submission 184752) | Pelagic Microbial community sample from North Sea - COGITO 998_met_08 (SPAdes) (version 2) | ecosystem: Environmental > Aquatic > Marine > Neritic zone/Coastal water | place: Helgoland, sampling...
GCGCTTCAAAATTGCTCCGCGCAGCCGCAGCATGGCAGCCGCGATGCACCCTACGGAGGTGTGGAGCAAGACGCAGTTCGACAAGGAGAACCGTCTCGCCCCTGGACAGCTAGAATTACTCAACTCGCTCCCCGGATGGGGCAACCTCGGCACGGTGCGCGCGAGATCCCCTTGTCGTCGTAGGGGTGCCTAGAACAAATTGGCACCCCGGACGAACACCACGACCCACCCTCGAACTCCCACTGACGACCACGATCTTACCTCGCGAACCGCAGGCTATCCCTCTGGATGAGACCCCCGACGCGTCTCCGACCAATTCCCAGGACGCACCCGAAACGAAGGCCGTGCTCAGGCCGTCGCAAGGCGACTTCCTGAAGCGGCAGAAGGGCCCGATGCTCGAAGATTCCGGCTCGGACTCCGAGGACGACGACGACGACGTGGACGTCAAAGCGGACCCTCAGACCCGAGGTCTCGCGAACATCGCCACCGCGACCCCGCCCTTGGCCACCGAGGACGACGACGACGCCAAGGGTGCCGAGCGCGTCTTCTCCCCGAGGCGCACGCGAAGCAAGCCCGGCGATGCCGCCGCGAACGTTGTTAAAAAAACAAAGAGCCCGGCCCGGAAGCCACGGCCCGAACCCGTCGTCGAGGACATCGCCCCGACGCAGCTCGCGCCGGATACCCAGCAGGACATTCTCCCCACGCAGAGCCAGCCGCCCGGACGCGGCGCCGCGGGCGCGAGGGACGCGCTCGCCGCCGCCGGCGGAGTGTTCTCGCCGAGGCAAACCAGGTCTCGCGCCGCCGCCCGCGGGGGTAAGCCCAAACCCGCCGCTCCTGTTCAGAACAAGGAGCCCGGGCTGGTGGGCCGGATGCTGCGGTCCATCTCCGGCGCCGCGAACGCCGTGATGGGCGCCGCCGGGACACCGACGGCCAAGGCGGCGAAGAACGACGACGCAGAGGAAGGGGACGGAGGCGCCGACGAAAACGAAACAGCCGCGGATGTTCGCTTCCCCGGCTTTGGCACGGAGCAGCGCGTGAGGTTCAGGGATGAGACCGCGCAGCCCGGGTGGGACGAGCTCGGCGCGCTCGCGGTGTTATCCCGCGAGGCACTCGCGGGTGCCGAGTTGGGTGCCGACACAGCTGTGCAGGATGGAGGAGCCGCGCTGAACGACGTGGTAGCCGCGGCGACAAAGTTCGGCGGCGCCGGCGTCGGGTCGCCGTTGCGGCGGGCGGCGAGTTTGTTCGGGGCGCAGGGTGCCGACGAGGCCGAGCACGACTTGACGAGGGAGGCGAGGGAGCGAGTCGAGGCTGCGAGGGCCGGGACGACGACGCCGAGGAGGTCGAAGGCGGGGACGGGAAAGACTTCCCCCGGTGCGACGACTCCGGCGAGAATAGGCCCGCCAACCGGAGGTGGACGCGCGCGCGGCGCCGCGGCGTTGGTCACGGAGGACGACGACGCGGCGGCACGCACGCCAAAGGCGGCCGTGCCGGGCCCGCCCGCTTTCAACCCCGTGATTCGCGGTTGGCTCTCCGCGGACCCGCGGTTCAAAGGCGCCGGCAAGAAGCGACTCTGGTCGGATGTCAAAACTGACGCGGCGACGACGGGCGGGAAGAAGACGAAGGGACCACGGGGACGCGCCGCGCTGGTGGACGAGGACGACGCGTACGCTAAGGGAGGTGGTGACGCACCTCGCGAGGGACCGGCGACGACGGGGGGTGTACGGAGAGACGAGGCTATCCGCGCGAGGCTTTCGCCCGTGGTGCATCGAGCGGTGATGGAGATTGAGCGGGGCGCGGCGGAGGCGGCGGCGGCGAAGACGGCGTCGCCCGCGAAGCGCGCGCCCCTCCGCGCGTCCACGTTGGCGGCGTTGGCGGGACCCGGGGGCGGGACGATGCCGCCGCCGAGGGAGAGGGCCGGGGCGAAGGGTGGGAAGCGGTCGCTGATGTCTTGGATCGGTCTCGAGGGGTCGCAATGACGGAACATTAAATGAGACTGTGAACCGACGACTTTTGTAAACGACTACTAACTACAGCCCCGCGGGGAAATCATCGCAAGGACTCGTCAACCTCTAAGAGAACCTCGTGTCCGGCCCGTCCCGGTGCTTCAGGGGCATCCCCGCCGTCGTGTTTGGACGATGACGCCGCCCTGGGAGCGCTCATCTCCGTCCCCCGATCCGTCTCCCTCGCCAGTCTCGCGAGGCCGCCCGCGGCGCTGCCCCGACCCCCGATACCCCAGTCCGACACCCTCACCCCGGTCCACCGCTCGATTAAACTCGCCGCCTCCCGCCGCACCGCGCCCGACATGCCGTACACCACCGCGTTGCCTATGCCCTGCGTGCTCATGCCCATGGCCATCAACACGTAAAGCGTGTAATTATCCCCGTGGCCCGTTCTGTTCCCCTGGACGTAGTTGTTGAGCCGGTTGATCGTCGGGAAGGTCCACGCGACGATGAGAACCATGGGGTACGCGCCGAGCCGCCGCAGCAGCCGCCGCAGCGTCGCCTCCATGTCGGCGTCGTCCTTCTGCGACTCCTCGTCGTTTACGTCCGCGGCGGCAGAAGCGTCGCCCCCTTCTCCGCGAGCGAGTTCTCTCTCTCGAGCCTCGCGGCGCATGTCCGCCCTCACCGCCGCCGTCGCCGACGCCAACAGCGTGACCCTGTTCAGCCGTTGATACACGACGTAGTAGGTCCTGATCTGGAACGCGATGACGCACCACAGGGGTAGGTAGAAGCATATCAGTCGAAGCGCGTGTGCCTCTGCGCCGTGCCTCGGGTCGATCCAGCACCACGCGCCCGCGGGTCCGTACACCCCCGCGCCCCACGGTATGAGCACCAAGATGAATGAGATGGACCAGACCGCTAGGTGGAACTTGCGGACGTCGGGGGCGCGCGTGGGATCGCCTATGCCGACGATGGACGCGGCGAGCGACGGCGCGGACGGCCCTCCGATCTTGCGTTCGGTGTTTGTCGCCTGATCGAGGGTCCACGCGATGACCCCGGACCACGCGATGGAGGCGAACGAGAAGAATTGGAGCAGCACCGCCTGGCACTCGCACGCGGCGCCCTCGGACGGCATGAAGAAGTACGGCCAGAACGAGTTCCCGAGCTCCGCCAGTGCGAGGCCGAAGACGAGTTGGAACGCGAAGCTCTTCCGGAGCGTCGGGCTGTTGACGTAGACGGTGAGGATGCACAGCGAGCCGAGGGTGGAGAAGAAGGCGCCCGCCACCATGATGCGCGCCACGGAAGTGAGCTGCGCGGTGGTGAGCGCCGAGGAATCGCTCAGCGTGGCCATCCTGTCCCTCCTGGAGTCCGTGCGCGACAGATGTGATGGAATGTTAGCTTTGAACGAGGCTGGTATCGTCGTCAAGTTTGAGAGGGGCGCCCTTTGAGTGAGGTGACAGCACTCTCGGCCGCGCGGTGCGAGATCGGGTTCGGAGACGTAGCCGTGCCGGCGAAAGGCTGCATGGCGACCGAGGGCAAGGGCGCGCTCATGGCGGTAATCGGCGACGAGGACACCGTCACCGGCTTTCTCCTCGCGGGCGTCGGGAACATCGATCTGCGACGCAAGACGAATTACCTCGTCGTTTCGGAAAAGACCACGACGAAGCAGATCGAGGACGCGTTCAAGGAGATGACTGCGCGGGAGGACATCGCGGTGGTGCTCATATCGCAGTTCGCCGCGGACAGCATACGGTACCTGGTGAACGAGTACGACAGGCCCATCCCGGCGGTGCTCGAGATCCCGAGTAAAGACAAACCTTACGACGCCACGAAGGACTCGGTGCTGCAGAGGGTGCAGCACCTCATGGGCGCGGAGGATGCGGCGGCGGCGGCCGTGGGGAGGTGACGAAGCACGCGAAAGAAAACAACGATAGAACCAACGTAGGGAGGCACGAGAGGCTGGCCACGGGACACGCGATAGCCAAATAAGTGTTACCCGGTACGAACCACGAGATAGATTACAACACCGTCACTGTCCGTCGATCATCGCGGCCATCGCCAGCGCCTGCTCCGCCAGCCCCACGCGTTGGACCTCATCCGCGGGGTACTCGCGCAGCGCCCGCTCCGCCAGCTCCGTCGCGCGATCCCGCCGCGCGACGTCACCGCCCATCACCAGCCTCAGCGTCGCCAGCCCCGCGGCCAAACTCGCATCCGCAGCTCTCAAATCATCCCCGAGGAGCCCGTCGCCCCGCGCCAGAAGCGTCTCCCTCGCGCCGAGCAGCGCATCCACACCCTCCAGCACCCGCGTCCGCGTCATGGGCAGCTCGGACTCCAGCGGCGTGCTCGCCTGCGTCCGCTTGACGCCTTCACCGAGGCGTTCGCCCAGCGCCGACGCGACGGTGGCCTCGAACCATACGTCCACCACCGTCCTGCACGCGGCTACGCTCTTGGACCACGCGCCCATCGTCGCGAAGCACGTCGCCATGTTCCAGTACCCGAAGCTCGTGCGGACGTCTTCCGGTCCCCACGCGCAGCTGCGGTGGTACGTATCCTCCGCGAAGGCGGCGATTGCCTCTTCCAGCCGGCCTTGCGATTGCCGGAGCCGGCCGGTGAGCGCGTGGCATCGGGACCGAAGGTCGTCGCCGACGCCCTCGGGGTCCCTGAGCGCGAGCCAGGACGCGAGTCCTAAGAAATCCTCCGCGGCGTTATCGCGGTTCACTCCCATGTTGGCCTCCGCCGCGAGGAGGTACATTGGGAAGAGCTCCACCGCCGGTGGAATTTTCGGGTCTGGCGGGTAGATGTCCTGCCCGCGCTTGACGACGTCGAGCGCGATGGGCAGCGCGGATTCGAAGTCGCCGTTCGCGATGTATCGCTTCGCCTCTTGCGACGCGAGCTTGAGCAGCGAGAGCTTGAAGGGTTTCACGAGGTCGTTCCGTCTGCGGTCGAGCAGGCACGCCTCGACGGTCGTCGCCGGGAGCAGCGTGACCCCGACCGATCCGCCCGAGGATGTCTCGCCCGATATCCCGAGCGACGCGCACTTGTCCACGACGGACTGCTCCACGGTGTGCTTCCGCGGGTACTGGTTAGCGCGGAGGAACTTGGCGAACATCACCGGGCTCTCCTCGAAGAGCAGAGTCGCCACCTCGGCCATCACGAACACCTGGCGGGCGGGTAGACGCATCGTGAGTCTCGAGTCGACGAAGGCAGGATCATCGGTTCGGGGGCTAAATCGGGAAACGCACCTTGTCCCCGTCCCAGTGCAGCCTGTGCAGGTTGGTCTCCTCCCACGGGAAGAAGCTGTGCTCTATGTGGTCAGCACCCATCGCGCCTGAGTGCTCGAACCCACCCGCGCGGTCTCCTCCGCGCAGTGAACTGTGTCCACCGGACCGCCCTCGCGAACGAAGATTTCGTGATGATTCTCTGTCAGCTCGTGCATTGAAACGAAACCTATTTTTGGCTACCGCCTCTCGCCGCCCCCGTCCGCTCCCCCATCGTCCCGCGTCCTCTCCAAACTTCGAGTCCGCGACCGTGACCGTGACCGTGACCGCGACCGCGACCGGCGTCGGTGCTTGCGATGCTTCCGGTGCTTCCGCCCGCGTCTCTTGCGACTCCGGCTTCGGCTCCGGCTTCTGCTCTTGCTTCGGCTGCTGGACGACCGGCTCGAGCTCCGGCTCCGATGCTTCCGCCGCTTCTTACGCCGCTTCCGCCGCCGTTTCCTGTCCCGCGACCTCGACTCCGACGAGGACGAACCGTCGCTCGATGCGGATCGACTCCCGTCGCGTCTCTCATCGCGGCTCCTGCGGCTCCTGCCCCTGCCCCCGTCGCGGCTCCCGCTCCTGCTCCTGCTGTCTCGACGCCTGTCTCGTTTGCGCGCACGCCTCTCCGCATCCTTCCGTTCCCGTCGCGTCTCGCGTTCCTTATCCCTCCGCTTCTTCTCCGCGAGTTCTATCTGGTACTTGAGCACGATCGACCGCTTGCCCCACGAGAGATTCACGCCGGGGTAGCCGCCCAGGTGTCCGTCGGCGGCTAGCTTCGGGCGGAGCACGTCCATCGCGGCATCCGCCATGGCCTGCTCGGGGTAGTCGACGAACGCGAACCCCTCGCAGATGCGAACCGTGGTCGGGCCGTACTCCCTGAACGGCTCGTCGAGACGTTCCTCCTCCACGAAGGGGGGCAAACCGCCTGGATGGATGAAGGGCGTGGGGTCAGCGGCGGGAAAAATCTATCGATTCGATCGGTCAGGGATCTCCGGAGTGGGCACCGGGGCGGGCGCGGCGCCGGGTTCGATGGGATCCGAGGGTTTGGGCGCACCTATGTATATGGACATCGCGGTCGGTCTTCTCTACCTCCCCGAATCGCGCGGTGCGGGTGTCGAGTTTTCTCTGCCTCGACCCCCGCGTGCGCACAGCTGTGCGCCGGCGCCGTCTCTCAGCCAGTAGAAATAGGGCGGCGTTTCGAGATCTCTCGGCTGCCGTCTGTGCAGCTTTTTGCAGATCGTCCGACGGCGTCCACTTTGACCCGCGCCACGCGCCTCATCGTACGCGTAAACCGGTAAAAATGGGACCGTGCCTCTCCAAGAGCTCCTCCGAGCCGCCCGCCAGCAAGAACATGTTCGGCGACAACTCCAAGTACGCGGCCAAGCCAAGGAACATCTTGATCCTGTTCGGTCCGCCCGGAGCTGGAAAAGGCACCCACGCGCCCAAGATCGTGGACAAGTTGAACATCCCTCAGCTCTCCACCGGCGACATGCTCCGCGCGGCGGTCGCGGCCGGCACCGAGGTCGGCAAGAAGGCCAAGGCCGCGATGGACTCCGGCGCGCTCGTCACCGACGAGATCGTCGTCGGCATCATCGCCGATCGCATCAAGGAGAAGGACTGCGACGCGGGCTTCATCCTCGACGGCTTTCCCAGGACTCTTCAGCAGTCCAAGATGCTAGACGAGACGCTCGCCAAGACGGGCGAGGCGGTGTCCAGGGTGATCGAGCTCAGCGTCCCCGACGCCGTGCTCACCGAGCGCATCTGTGGGAGGTGGGTGCACAAGTCCTCGGGTAGGTCGTATCACGTCAAGTTCAACCCGCCCAAGTCGCTCGCAAAGCTCGGGGACAAATCCTTGGACGGCGAAAAGGACAAAGCGAAGTGGATGAAGGACGACGAGACCGGCGACGCGCTCATGCAGCGCAGCGACGATACCGCGGAGGCACTCGTATCCCGACTCGACGCCTACCACAAGCAGACCGTGCCCGTGCTCAAGCACTACGGCAAGAAGAAGTGCGTGGCTGTCGACGCGAACCGGGACATGGACGCCATCTGGGCATCCATCGACAAGGCGACGGACTTCTAACGCCGCGATGTCCGCGCACCACACATTCTTTTCGCGCACCCACCGTCGCAGTCGCACGCGATTCATTTCACCGGTTGACCATTCTTTCTCGCGCCTTTAATAACACGCGAGCCGCTACGCACACCCTCTTCACTATCACTCACGCCGTGTCCAACTCTGTAAAGTCGTACCCGCGCGACGGCCCGATCGTCTCCATGATCGGCCGCAGCTGATCCAACTTGTCGTACATACCCAGCGCGCCGCCCGTGTGTACGAACAACACCACGCGCCCGTCCCAAGCCCCTGGGTCCTCCGCCATCTCGCGTAGAAGCCCGTGCACGGCTTTGCCCGAGTACACGGGATCTAAGAGTACCCCGGTGGCCTTCGCCACCGCCGCGGTCGTACCCAATTCTTCCTCCGTGGCCATCGCGTACCCCGCGCCTTTCGCCTGGACGCACCGAAGCACCCCACCGACCCGTTCCTTGACCCCGGGCATCAACATGCGGCCGATGACGTCCTCCACCGGCGCGTTCATGTCGCTCAAGATGGAGCCGACGAACTCGTAGAAATACTCCGGTGAGTCGCACACGCCGTACGCCGACACCGTGGGCCTACCCAGCCCCGGGCACAGCGCCGCGCCCAGCGCGATGCCCGCGGTGGTCCCGCCGCTGCCGCACGCCATGACGATGTCCGTGAACGGACGTCCTCCGTCGATGACACCGTCGCATCCACCCTCGATGGCGCCATCCATTTGACCGGCGAGCTCGGCCATCGCGTCGACGTAGCCCCAGGTGCCCACCGCGTTGCTCCCTCCGACGGGTATGACGTACGGCTTTTTACCCTCGCGTGCCAGTTTGCGACTGAGGCCTTGGGTCAAGGCGACGCTACCGTGCGTGGCGTACTCGCGTTTGGTGACCAGGTGGACGTCGGCGCCCACGGCGCGCTCGATGAGGAGGTTGCCCACGAGCCCTGGGTCCCCGGCGTCCGCCACCGATCGATCGGCTCGAAGGATGAGGTGCGAGTCCAGTCCTAGGTACCTGGATGCCACGGCCGTGGCCCTGCAGTGGTTGCTCTGCACGCCCCCTATCGTGATGACGCAGTCCGCGTCTTGGTCCATCGCCTCCGCGAGGAGGAACTCAAGCTTACGGACCTTGTTACCGGAGAGCTGCATGCCCGTCAGATCGTCGCGCTTGATGTACACTTCGCAGCCCTTGGGGACGCCCGGAAGGTGCCAGCGGTGGATCGGTGTCGGGGTCCTGGCGAGGTTATACCGCCGCGTGGGTGCGCCGGGGAAATCTGCCCACGCGGGCGGCGACCACGGACTGACCGTCATCATCCCGCCCGCCATGGTGGACGCGTGCGTGCGCTCCGAGAGAAGTGATGAACTTCGCAAAACTAACATCGCTTTTTACCCTAGGGAGTGGAGACCAGAACCGATGGCGCAGGCGCTGGTGCCGCCCCTCGCGACGCCGCGGCCGGCGGTCCGCGCCCCTCTGGGATATCGCGGATCCCGTCGCGACACCGTCACGCGCGCGGCCACGCGCCATGACCTGATCGGCGCCCGCGACGACGACGACGATGCACGATGCCCGAGCACCGACTCCCCAACCGTCGATCGCCGCGCGTTGCTCCTCGGCGCCGCCGCCTCCTGTGCCTCGATGTCGCCCCTCGCGTCTTACGCCGACACGTTCGCCGACACCGAGGATATCGCCAAAAACTACGACAGGTACGCGTCGTACTACGACGACCTCGACGGCGGGGCGTTCGCGTCGGAGACCCTCGGGCTGGAGAAGTCACGCCGCGATCTACTCGCCCGCGCGTCAGGGGACGTGCTGGAGCTGGGCGTGGGCACGGGGCTGAACCTGCCGGGGTACGACCTACGCCCGGGCGGCGCCGTCCGGTCCCTGACCGCCGTGGACATCAGCGGCGGGATGCTCGCACAGGCCAAGTCACGGGCCGACACTCTCGGGTTCCGCGTGCGAACCGACGCGGAGTTCGAGGCGAGTCGGAGAGCGGACGCGGAAGCGGCGGCGACCGCGATGGCCATGAACGCGATGCAAGCCGGCGCCTTGGTGGAGGCCACGCCGGAGGCTGTCGAGGCCGCCGTCGCCGCCGCACGGGACGCGGCGTCGCGCGCGGAGGAGGAAGCGAAACAACCGCCGCCCGTTCGGTTCGTCGTCGCCGACGTCGAGAAGCTACCGTTCGACGACGCCTCCTTCGACTGCGTCGTCGACACGTTCTCCCTATGCGTCTTCAACGAACCGAATCGGGCGCTGGCGGAGCTGGCGCGGGTGCTCAAACCCGGCGGCATGGCGCTGCTCGTCGAGCACAGCAAGGCGCCCGGGTTCCTGGGTGCGTATCAGGACGCGGTGGCGGGTCCGGTGAAGTCGTTGGCCAAGGGGTGCGCTTGGAACCAGGACGTGGTGGGTTTAGTGGAGGCGACGCCGGGGTTACGGGTCGTGGAGACGACGCCGTCGCTCTTCGGGCTGCTCACCACCGTGGAGGCGAAGCGCGCGTGAGGTTATATCATGTACATGTACACCGAAGTGTTACCTTCGTACCAAAAAACAACTTGAAAAGAATGAACCGCCACCTAACGACTCGCTACTCGTATCATTCGCCCACGACGGGGTTGGCGCGGATAGCCTCGGCGCACGCCCGCACCGTCTCCGGCTTCTTACACACCGCGAACCTCACGAACGTGTCCGGCGCGCCCGTACCGTCCGCGCCCGGGTCGTAAAAGACAACCATCGGTATCGACGCAACCTTCGCCTCAGTCGCCAACCGTTTGCAATACTCCACGGCTGACAGCCCCGTCGCGGACACGTCGGTGACCAGAAAGTACCCCCCGTCCGGTGCGATCACCTTAAGACCCGCGTCTTTAAGCGCCGCGGACAGGACCGCGACGTTCGTGGCCATCGCGCCCGCAGCCTCGTCCGAAGTCACGACGTTCGATCCGAGCGCTTCGGCTTCGCCGGAAATCTTGTTCAACGCGGCGGCTACTCCGAGCTGCAACGGCGTCGGCGCGCAGAACGTCGTGTACGATTTCATCGTCTTGACCCCCGCGACGATGGCGGCCGGGCCGGTGATCCAGCCGACCCTCCACCCCGTCAGCGCGAGCAGCTTGGACGCCGTGCCGATCGTCACCGTCCGCTCCGCCATCCCGGCCGCGTTCATCATGCGCGGAAACGGTTCAGCCGTTCCGTCACCCGCGTCGTCGTCGAAGGTGCACCGCTCGTACACCTCGTCCGCGATGCACATCACGTCGTGCTTGACGCACATCGCGGCGATGCGCTCGTTTTCCTGCGCCGTGAACACCTTGCCGGTGGGGTTATGCGGCGAGTTGTGTATGAGAACCTTGCACGCCGGCGACGACAGCGCCTTCTCCAGAGCTTCGTAGTCCACTTCGTATCGACTGACTCCGGCGTCGTCGTCCGATACGTTCATTCGCACCGCGACGGGTTTGGCGCCGAAGATCTTGGAGTTGCTGATGTACCACGGAAAGAAGGGTTCGAGGAAGACGCACTCGTCCCCGGGGGAGAGCGTGGCTTGCATCGTGGCGTACACCGCCTCCGTTCCCGAGGCGGTCACCAGGACGTTGGCGCCGTCCGCGCTGACCGCGTTGGAGCTGCCCGTGGCGCGATAGTACCGCGCGATGGCCTTTATGAGCTCAGCGCGCCCGGGTATCATGGAGTACTGGTTGTTCCTCGGGTCCGTTTCGTCGAGCAGAGCTCTGCTCGCCTCTTCCCGGGCGGTCATGTCCGCGCCGAAGTCTGGCCATCCTTGGCCGAGGTCGAGGATGCCCGGGAGCTGGGAGAGCGCGGTGACCTCCGCCCAGACCTGGCTGGCGCCTTGGTTGGCCTGCTGGCTCCGCACGGCGTCGCCGAGGAAGCGAGCGGGTTCCTGGTCCGTCATGGCGGAGGCGCGAGGGACGACGGGTAAACTCCGAGAAGAACTTTGAATGTGCCCACGCGGTTTCGATCGCGGGGTGCGCGTCGGAGTGGGTACGGTCGGACTCGCGGATACGATGCCTGGGACGCAGACGCTCGCGCGCATGGACTCGCCGACGCTGCGGGGCGTCGCGTTTCCGTGCGCGTGGCTGTGGACTCGGCGCACACGGTCCAAGGTATATCTCAACTGTTTCGCGCAAAACGCGTGAAGATCTTTTCCAGACGGTTATTTTTGCCAACTGGCGTAGCACTACTGGTTCGCTACGGCCCCGCCGTCCCGGCGTTGGCCTCCTGACGTCGCCGCTGCTGCTCCACGAAGTTCGCGAGCGCCCCGTCCGCGGACCTATCGTACATGTCGAACGGAACACCCAGCTGCGGCGCGGGGCGTATGTGACCCTGCGACCTCACCACCCGAAACTCCAAATCATCCGTGAAACCGTCCTCGCCGCCGTCCCCGCCGCCAGCACCGTCCCCACCGTCCCCAGCCCCAGCACCGTCCCCAGCCCCGTCCCCGCCCGGTACACCGTCCAGCTCGTTCCAGTCGAACAGCAACGGCAGCGTCGCACCGCCGTAAGGGTTAAAGTCGATGATCTTCACCTTTCGCTGACTGGTCACGTACACGTCCATCACGTAGTCACTCAGCGGGAACACGCCGTGCACTTTCTCCTGCCAGAACACCGCGATGGCCTCCTCGATGACGTTCACCTGATCTGGGAGGAACGGGTAGTAGTTGGCGACGTCCCGTTGGCACACCCCGCGCAGGTTACCGCGCCGCACGAAGCAACGGAACTCCATGCTCGGCGACAGACCCGCCCACTTTCTCAGCGTCAGCGCCGCGTCGCGCGTCAACTTGAGCCCGGTACCCGCGTCACCGCCGTCACCCGGCGCGTCCACGCACTGCGCGTAGGCGTCCTGGAGGTCGTACGCCACCGCGTCGGACGCCTTGAGGAGGAGCACCACCTCGGCGGGGTGTTGGCACCGCGTGTCGTTGGTGGTGGCCATCCACACCGCGTCTTTCGGCGCGGACCACGTGAGCTTTGGGGTGACCGCGCCGCCCAAGGACTCGATGGCCTCTCGCATCGCGTCCTCCAGCTCGGGGAAGTGCCGCACGGGCGCTACTCCGGCGTCGTCGTCGTCGTCCGATGAATGACCCCCGCCGTCCGACGACGACTCCGAGCCGCCGCCGCCCATCGATGCGCGCAGCTGCTCGAACGACATTTTCTCCGCGTCTCCCACGGCCCTTCCGGCGTCGGCTTCCCCCCCACCCGCGTCTGTCTCGTCCTCGTCGCTGAGGGTGAACGCGCTCTCCATCTGCTCCGCGATGTCGGGGCGGATCCTCGCGGGCATCGCCTGGGAGTCCGCGGCCAGCGACAGGCCGTCCTCGAGGAGGTACGCCACAAAGTCGGGCGGGAGCGGAAGGTGCCGGTGCGCGAAGGTGTGCGACGACAGGTCGCCCAGGGCGTGCCACGACGCGCAGCGACACGCGTCGACGTCCGCGACGGAGGGTGCCGGGACCTCCTCGAGCTCCTGCGGGGCCGTGTCATCGCCGTGGGAGTGGCCGTTACACGCCGCCATCGCCGGTGCAGGGGGCGAGACCGCGACGCCGACGCACAGTGAGATTAGATTTGGCCCCGACTGGCCGAGCAAATTGACCCCGCTTGACTGTTCCCCGATAGCGGCCTCATCGCTTCCGGCAGTAGCGCCACACAAGCGAAGCGCGACGCGACTCGCAATATACAAACACACTAAACAATGAGCCAGGTTCTCGCCCTCAACAAGGTCGTCGCGGCGCCCAAGGTTGCCCGCCGCACCATCCGCCGCGCCAAGGTTGTCGCCAGGTACGAGCGCATTGAAATCCGACGGAACGAACGCACGATCGGGCCCGATTTCCCCGTCCGCGCCACCCTTACCCCGTCCGACCCGTTCCCTGACATCTCGCGACCGTCCCGAACCCCAATCGCAGCGCCAAGCCCGTCGCCAAGGCTGCCAAGAAGGAGACCGCCGCGCCCGTCGCGCTCGCCGCGGGCGCCGCCGGCGTCTTCGCGGCCATGCCCGCCCAGGCGCAGGACGCGATGTTCCAGCTCGCCGAGCTCGGCGACGACGTGGATGAGGAGACCGCGCTCTACGTGCTCGTCGGCGGCTCGCTGGCCATCTGCACCGCGGTGCTCTCTCTGGTCATCGGATCCGACCTCTTCATCAAGAACATCGTGAACAAGTAAAGAGTCGCGCGCGTGGGTTAGTCGGAAAGGCTTTGTAAGCCGAGCCATCCCCCGAGGGTCGAGTTGGATTGGAAAGCTGCGTGAGTCAGCAAACTTATCGCCCCCCTATCGCCGCGCCGCCCGCCGCCCATCCACCGCCGCGGGGTTCGCCCCGATCGCCGAAGCCGCACCTCGGATACGTTCAATCGACGCCGCGCGTTTTTCCGGCCGGAACCCGCGCGGAAACCCCCGCGGAAGCCGCGCCCTATCTCCCCCTCCGATCACCCTTACCCTGAAGACCCGGGCGTGATCCGATTTTACTCGCCCGCCTGGCAAAACCATAACGCATCAGCCGCCTCACTTGGCTAGAGCCAGTATGGGCGCGCGGGCCACCCGCGAGGCCCGTGAGGAGGTATCGGAGACCACCGCGGATGCCGTCCCGGAGGTACCGACGTGGCTCTCGGAGCTGAGGCGCGAGCGACGCCCGACGTACCGCCCGGAGGCGTATCGATTCGACGAGCTGGTCCTCAGTCTCGTGAAGCAGCCTTCATGGCCCGAGGGTTCGCCCGGGACCAAGCCGCTGGAGATGACCCACGACGTCGGACCGAGCGGTGCCTTACCTACCACGCCCCCGAGGTTCGGTAAGCTCATGCACGCGTTCAGGCACGCCGGGTGGAAGATGCCGAAGGAGTGGAGACTCGCCATGCGGCCCGGGGAGGAACGCAGGAGCTTCAAGGCGTTCCAAAAGACCCCCGAGTGGCTCGCGTTCATCGACGCGTTCGACGCGTTCGTCCGTCACGAGGTGGCGCCGCTGTGCGGTGACCCGGATGGGGTCGTGTACCAGTGCCCGCCCACCCTGCGGATCGCCATGCCGTCCATGGCGCCCACCATCGCGCTGCACAGAGACAGAGACTACCCGAGGCACCAACCCGCGGAGGTCAACTTCTGGGTGCCCGTCACGCGCGTCGCGGGGAACAACACGCTGTGGGTGGAGAGCGAACCGGACTTGGGGGACTATCACCCGGTGGACATGGACCCCGGGACGTTCCTGATGTTCGACGGGCACAACTGCAGGCACGTGACCGAGCCGAACGACACGGGCGCCACGCGGGTGAGCTTCGACTTTCGAGTGGTGCCGCGTTCGCTGTACGTCAAGGTGCTGGGACAGGGAGGTAAGAAGAAGATTGGGGATTACTTCGTCAAGAGCACGGGGCCGGTGGAGCTCAGGAGTGACGGAGGTGGCGGATAGACGACGGAGACGGTGCTGACAACTAGCTAGCTAGGTATACAAATAAATTAGGTCGAAACTACAGTTCCACATTCGGGTCCCTCACGAACTGCCCTTGCGGCCCGTTGTACGACCACCCTTCCGAGTCCATCATGGTAAACCCCCGCTGCATGGCGATGAGGAGCATGGACAGCAGCGAAGACACCACGAACGTCACCGCCGCGGGAGTCGCGTTGACCTTGAAGAAAACCTCGACGGGGTCGCTCTGCTCCTCCTCCACCAGGATGTACTGCTCGACGCTCTCTATGAGCCTGTGCGCACTGTGCAGCTGCTCCTCCTCCTTGCGGTTTGCATCCGTTCGAACCTTTGGGACGTCGAGGTACGCCATCTGCGCGGCGATGGCGACGGTCTCGCGCTTAAGCCACGACCGGAGCCTGGGCACCATCTCGTTTATCGCCGCCGCCTCGATCACGGTGGTGCAGACCAAGAAACTGATGCATATGGACAACACGTAGAACGACCCGGACGTCGCGAGCCTGTGGTTGATTTGCTCGGCGCCGTAGTAGAGCAGCAGCAGCACGCCGGCGGACGAGAACGACATCATCAGGAAGATGATTGAGTAGGCGTTCATTCGACGGCCCCAGGACGATCCCACGTGCCTCAGAGACCTCCGCACCAGCGACCAGCACAGGCAACTCGCGGGATCCTTCAAGTCCACGACTACCGCCAACTCGCGGTCCATCGCCACGGCTCGCCGCAGCTGCTGCAGCTCGGCGGGTTCCTGATCGGGCGAGATTTTGCCCTTCACCGCGGGGGGCAACTCCGGCACGAAATTGACCACTCGCTCACCCGGGTAGCGCACCATGTTGTTTAGAGCCAAAATCGCATTGTAGTGGCGTTTATAGTGCCACGCGCCAGAGGCGGAGAATGTCATGTTGTTCGCGAAGATGAACCACGAATACATCATCAAAAAGGCCGACGCGGCTTTGCTCAAATGCGTCGCACCGAACATCGGCCGCCCGCACCATGCTCGCATGATTGGCGCCGTCAATGAAAATATGATGGAAAATACCATGATGCCCGGTTCCATGTGGGGTGGCATGGGGGCGCCCATGTGTACGTCCGTGAGCGCGGCGAGTAACTCCTTCCCTGAAACAACTTCCGACGACTTGGCCCTGCTCTTCTCCGGCTGCTCGCCGATTCCGTGAGACCGATACCTGATGGCCGCCGCCGCTTGCGCGCTGCCGACGTTGATTTCCGTGCTGTTGAGATCGACGTCGGCCTGAATGCAGGCGTTCTCCAGCTCCATCTTGAGCATGTCGAAGTGGGCGTCTTCTTTCGATTTGTTCCAGCCAGTGCCGATCAGAGTTCGTTGAAAGTCAGCGATCTTCATCTGACGGTATATTTTTCCATAGCAATCGTTCACGTATGATTCCGGCAGCAGAGCGTATTTGCAAGCAAGGCAAAGCACGCGACCGAGCTGCAGTACGATCATGGGTAACAGCTCCAACGGCTCTATGTATTCTCGGACGTCGGCGCTGAGCGCCACCGCGAAGACTGGGAAGTACATCCAGACAGCAACGACGTAGAAAAAGAAATGGAAGAAAAACGGCCCCCCCTCCATGACCCCCATGAACTTACAGTAGCGCTCGAACAGGCCTTTGGTCCCTGGGACCAACCTGATCAGAAAACCGGGTAGCATCATCCCGCGTGCGGCCGCGCAGAATTTGGCCTCCTTGAAGGTGTGCCCGAAGACCAGCATCTCGGTTGCGATGACCGCGAACCAGTTTGCTCCCGGGGGATGGAGCTCGTACAGTAGTGTGCGAGCGAACTGCGAGAACTTGAACTCCAGGTTTGGATCATACTCGAAGTTGCGGCTGTACGCCGAGGACACCGCGAACCCTTCCCCTTTCATGCTCCTC
>Ga0209631_10004017_pt1 | contig 16553 bp, 10 predicted proteins | sample COG_08_FD_184752 | JGI IMG/M metagenome (GOLD analysis project Ga0209631, IMG submission 184752) | Pelagic Microbial community sample from North Sea - COGITO 998_met_08 (SPAdes) (version 2) | ecosystem: Environmental > Aquatic > Marine > Neritic zone/Coastal water | place: Helgoland, sampling...
CAATCTCCCGAATGATTTCATTTAACAATGCGTCGGAATCACCATCATCGAGGATGGTAAAACTTCTGGGTAGACCGATTAAATCACCAAACATACGCAGTGCCTGTCCACCGACATGATGAAAAGTACCACCTAGAAACCTGTGGCCGCCAATACCGGTCAATTCTTCAACCCTTTCAAGCATTTGCCTAGATGCTTTGTTGGTAAAAGTGAGCAGGAGGATAGATTCCGGGGCAGCTCCTTGTTCTAAGAGGTAAGCAACCCGGTAGGTCAAGGTGCGTGTTTTACCCGAACCGGCCCCGGCCAAAACTAAAGCTGGACCATTTGGAGCAGTAACCGCCTGATATTGGTCTGCGTTTAACTCTTTCTTAAAATCAATGCCTTCGTCAGTGGCAGGCTTGATCGATTGGGGGGGCGGACCAAATAAATCGTCTTCTTCGTCTTCGTAGTCGTACATGTTAAGATGATGCTGAACTTGCTTTGGATATTAGAGGTGCAAGAAAATCACGATGAACAACTTCGGATCGATTGCTCCATGAATGAGTCTTCATCACGGTTTCATTACTTGCTCCAATAATTTCTTCAAGCTCTTCACTTGCAAAACGGGAAATTCCACGGGCAATAATTTTTCCGGAAGGATCGAGGATGGACACTACATCTGACCGTCCAAAAGATCCGGTTGATTTTAAAACTCCACTGGCTAAGAGGCTCGCTCCTTGTTCGAGGATAGCGGTGCATGCTCCCTGATCAATTTCGATTGAACCTTTTGGGTTTGGGAAAAAAGCCAGCCATTTCTTGCGTTGCTTTAGCTCCAAGCCCGCAGGGGCAAAAAAGGTACCCTCAGTTTTACCTTCGATAATTTGCGGAAGTCGGCCTGGGGTTTCCCCACATCCAATAAATACTGCGCAACCTGATTTTGTCGCCACTTTGGCTGCCTCAATTTTAGTAGCCATCCCACCCATTGCGGTCGGGCTGGTCGTACCTTCAGCCATTTTTTCGATCTCAGAATTAATTTCGCTCACAAACGGAACAAGTACGCCAGAATTTACCGATGTCATTAAGCCTTTTGCGGTTGTCAGGATAATTAGAAGTTCGGCATGCGTTAGGGAGGCTAGAAGAGCTGATAATATGTCGTTATCTCCAAATTTTAATTCTTCATCACTGACAGAATCGTTTTCATTGACGACCGGAACAACACCCCTGTCGAGCAGGGAATCTATGGTTTCTTTTACTTTTATGGATCTTGCTTCCTCATTAAAATCCTCTCGGGTTAACAGAATCTGTGCGGCCAAAAAACCATGGGCACTGAGGGCAGATTTCCATGCGTGCATCAGTTCACTTTGCCCAACTGAAGCACATGAACGAAGTAAAGAAAGGTCATCTGGCCTTGAAGCAAGTCCCAGTTTCCCCATGCCTAAGCCAACAGCTCCAGAACTAACAAGAACAACTTCAACACCTTGTTTCTTGAGCAGATCTATACCGGAACAAATTTGAGAAATTCTTTCTACTCGGATATTCCCGTTACCGGCTGATAAAAGACCGGTTCCTAATTTGATTACCACACGCTTCATGAATTACATCTTTCTAAGCCTCAAAGATGTGAGAAAAGGTAAATAGAGCAAACCTCAAGCAAACGAAGTTTGTTGGATTCTCAGTTTTCCAAATAACCTTTGCTTTAGACTTTTCTTAGATCAGATTCTTTTGCAGTCACCGCTTGAGTGATTTGGTTTCCCATATCATCAGTCAATTTTTGGACTTCTTTTTCAGCTCTCTTAAAGTCATCTTCGGGAAGGCCTTCTTTTTGTAGAGATTTTAACATATCCAAACCTTCTTTGCGGGAAGCTCGAATTCCAATCCTTCCATTTTCCGCGAAGCCCTGGGCCATTTTGCATAATTCTTCCCGCCTTTCCCCGCTTAGCTCGGGGATAGGTAAACGAATAAGTTCACCAGTAACTACTGGATTAATACCAAGTTTTGCATCGATAAGTGCCTTTTCGATAGGGGCAACCGTTCCTTTGTCCCAGGCTTGAATTTGCAGGGTTCTCAAGTCGGGTGTAGTGATGGCAGCAACATCTCTCAGTTTCATAGAGGATCCGTAGACATCAACCGTAATTCCTTCGATCATGGAGGGGTTTGCTTTGCCTGTGTGTAAAGTGGCAAATTCACTTATGACATGATCTACAGACTTTTGCATGTCGTCTTTAATCTTTTTAAAAATAACTTCGGTATCCATAATATTGTAGGGTTTTGTATTGTATAAATTAAATAAGTATACCTAGCGAACAATCGTGCCAATCGATTCACCACAAACCGCTTTGCGAATAGATTGCTCCTGTTGAAGGTCAAAAACAAGAATGGGCATGCGATTATCCATGCATAGAGAAAAAGCGGTTGAGTCCATGACCGATAGGCGTTTCTCCAAGCAATCCATGTAAGTAAGTTCAGAAAACTTTTTGGCGTCTTCGTACTTGTGTGGGTCCTTGTCATAAATACCATCCACCTTGGTCGCCTTTAAGATAATATCGGCGGATATTTCACTGGCTCTCAACGCAGCTGTAGTATCGGTAGAAAAATATGGATTTCCAGTGCCTGACACAAAAATAACTATTCTTTCACGTTCGAGGTGCCGAATTGCCCGGCGTTGAATATAGGGCTCGGCTAATTTATCCATAGGAATGGCACTTTGTACTCGCACGACGGCTCCCATTTTTTCCAATCGATCCATTAATGCGAGACCGTTAATAACCGTGGCAAGCATACCCATCGAATCCCCAGTCGTCCGATCAATACCTTTGTCAGTTCCTTGCAAACCTCGAAAAATATTACCACCACCTACAACAAGTCCAACCTCTACGCCCATGTCAGAAACCGCTTTTATTTCACCGCAGATCTTTTCTAATGATTGAGCAAAAATGGGTTCACCTGCAGCTCGATTTCCAAGGATTTCCCCACTGATTTTAAGAATTATTCGTTTGAATTTGGGTTTCGGCATCATAAATTTGAAGGTTGGTAGTTCCTTGACTTTATCGGATGATAAAGCAGTATGTGAATCCCGTAGCCTGGTGGTGTAATGGTAGCACAGAGGTTTTTGGTACCTTCAGTCGGGGTTCGAGTCCCTGCCGGGCTGCCACTTGTATTTTTTGATTTCTTCGCATTGCTTAAAGAAGCGTTGCAAAGCGTCTTAGTTCTCAAACGGATCAAATGTAGGTGGCGGTGGGGGTGGTTCCGGAATTTCTGTAAAATCATTCTTTATAGCTTCTGTTGGAGCAGGGTTAGCAAACACATCTCCTAAGGGAACCTCTTCAGGATCATCGTTGCTTTGCGGGTTGTCAGGACTTTCTCCAAACGGATCAAAGTTAGCCGGGGGTGCGGGAGGATCGTTAAAAGGACTTTCCAGAGCAGGCTGAGGTTCTTCAAAAGGATTTGCCGCGGGGTCGGGTTGAGGAAGTTCTTCTCCAAAAGGATCAAAAGTATCTGGAGTAGGTGGGGCGGGAAAATTACTTGAATCAGGTGCTTCTAATGGATCATTTCCGAAGGGGTTTTCAGATGGAGGCTGAGCGGAGGTTGGTGGTTCCTTTATTTGGGGCTCTTCAAGCGGTGGCAAATCACCAAACGGGTCGAAGGAAGGGGCGGGAGCTGGTGCTGGAGGTGGCGGAGGTAAAATGTCCTCAGGTGCCTTATTTATAACTTTTTCTGACTTAGGTTGGGGAGGTGGGGGAATTTCAACGGGATTAGATGGAGGTGACGGATCCTTGGAAGTAGGATTCGTTTTAGGATCTTCAGTAACCTTTTTATCGGGTTTATCCTGTTTGCCCTCATCAGGTTCTATGGGCTTGGGAAGTTTATTCCTTGGACTAGGTTTGATATTATCTTTTTCGTTTTCGGGCAAAGGTGGCAGGTCAACTTTTTCTAATGCATCAATTTCGTCTGAGGTTTCTTGTAAGGCCGGTTCATTTTCCTTTGATTCTTCAGCAATAGGGGGGGACGTAGGGGTAGCGATTCTTTGCCCGGTTAATAAATCTTGGGCAGGAACACCTTTGTTAAATCGAATTTCCGATATTTTTTCCCCGCTTTCGTCCCATTCGGTACATACGCCATGTTCGAGGTTGTTTTTAAAATTATAGTCAAATTGTTGCTGTCCAGAAGGAAACCATCCTTTGGAGTTACCTTCCATCTTATCATCTAAAAATTGGGCGGAGAGGCGTTTCTTTCCATTTTCATACCAAATTGTCCTAAGACCGTGCTGCTGATCTTTTTGATAAAAGAGACCGAGTTTTTGTTGTCCGTTGGGGTACCATTCCGAGGATGGACCTTCCCGCAACCCGTGTCTGTAAATTGTGGCAGATTTCTCGGTTCCGTCCGCGTACCACTCTTTGGCTTCTCCGTGAGCAACTCCCTCCCGCATTTCGACCTGAAAACTTTTAACCCCGTTGGGGTGCCATTCTGATTTTGGCCCGGTTAGTTGATCTTCTTGATAAGTTTCTTCACGCCATAATTCGCCAGTGATTCGGAATTCTTGAGAAGGGCCGTGGCGATTGCCATTTTTATAAACTATGGAGGTTCTTTTTCTACCGTTGTAAAAATATTCAAGAGTGATCCCGTGACGCTGACCATCCTTCCAGGAAGAAATTGATTTCGTAGGGCTTTGTTCAAAAGTTTCGATGGCCTTACCACTGAAGGGTTCCCTCTGCTTGGTAAGGTTGCCCTCGATTTCGGCTTCGCGAACTACACCTGTGTCGTCGACTTCCAACCAATGGAGCATGACGGTTTGGTCAGTGGAAAAGGTTAGTGGGTCTGTGCTTGTATTACTTAAATGAACACAAGAAACAAATGGTAGGAGAGCGAGGGAGCAAATCCAAGGAGCCAGTGACTTCTTCATTAATAATTTAATGTCTTTGCCAAGAGGTTGTGGCAAGAGGTTTTTCGAAGACGGGGTTTTGATACAGATAAGCTATCTAAGTTTTGTTAAATTTTTTTTCTCACTTGATGATCTTAGTTGATAAGCCTTGAATCAAAAAACTATGGAAACACACGAGATAGATTATGAATTGATTGGTGACGACATGCAGATCGTGGAGATTGAATTGGACCCCGAAGAAACTGTGGTGGCTGAGGCAGGTGCCATGAATTATTTGGAGGAAGATATCGAGTTTGAGGCCAAAATGGGAGACGGGTCAAAGCCCCGTCAAGGTATGTTGGGGAAATTATTTGATGCGGGGAAACGAGTTCTTACTGGAGAATCCATTTTTATGACCCACTTTACTAACCATGGGGTATTCAAAAAAAAGGTCGCATTTGCTGCTCCTTACCCGGGTAAGATTATTTGCATGGATCTTAAAAACCTTTCGGGAGAAGTTCTTTGTCAAAAAGACTCATTTCTTTGCGCTGCCTTAGGCACTCAAATCTCTATCGCTTTTCAAAAGCGTCTGGGGGCGGGCTTTTTCGGAGGTGAAGGGTTTATTTTACAAAAACTGCAAGGAAGTGGAAAGGCATTCGTACATGCCGGGGGAACAGTTGTAACCAAGGAGTTACAGGGAGAAACCCTTCGTGTGGATACTGGCTGTGTGGTTGCTTTTGAATCTAGTCTTCAATTTGATGTGCAAATGGCAGGAGGATTGAAATCAATGTTTTTTGGTGGCGAGGGGTTATTTCTCGCAACCTTGCGTGGGCATGGGCGTGTATGGTTGCAAAGCCTTCCTTTTTCCCGCTTAGCAGATCGTATAATCCAGTCCGCCCCATCTCATCAGGGTAAGGACAAAGGAGAAGGTTCGGTCCTGGGTGGGCTCGGACGATTAGTTGATGGCAATTAAAAAAATCGAATTCAGATTATTAGAAGTTTATAAAGAGAGGGTTTTTTATTCGGGATAAAGAAAGTCTTCCAAATCTCTTCTTTGCTTCTTAGTGGGTCTGCCTGTTCCTTTTTTATTAGTAATTCGAAGAGTTAATCGCTTGCCAACTTCTTTGGCTTTTTCATAAGCCTCAGGGGTGGTCAGATCGCTCAAAAGGTTTTGGGCTAGAGATGCAGATAGTCGTCTTTGACTCAAGTCTTCTATCCGTACCACCTTTTGCAATGGGCCGATTTTGACCGAAATAATGTCCCCTTTTCTAATCTCCTTGGATGCTTTAAGGGGCTGGTCATTTATTTTGACCCAGTTTTTCTTGCAGGCTTCCGATGCCATATTTCTCGTTTTGTACAATCGGGCGGACCATAACCAACGGTCAACTCTCATCTTTTCGAGGTTATCGTATTCAGGCATTCAAGCGAAGTAAGAGTTTTTTTCGGGAAAATTAGTCAGCGTTTTACACTGGCTCGATAAGTACCGGTGCTGGGAAAGTTCGATTGATTGTTTTCCTTTGAATTTCTAATGGGAGTCAGTTCCAGTATGAAATCGTCCTCAATGATTGATGTGGGCATTGTTTTTGGAGGGTGTGGCAAGCTGGGTTTATGAGAAGTTTTTGGGGGAAGGTTTAGGAAAATAGATTCCGCCTTATCCCAGTTCATATACAACCAACCTCCAGCACTCCCTAGTGCTAGTAGAGAAAAAAGTAGCATGAGTGAACCCGCGATTCCTGAACTTGCTGAATTTTCAGCTTCGGATGAGGCTTTTTTTCTTTCAATTAAAATACCCACTAATATGGAAATCTCGAAGAGAAAATATAGGGGTATTGTAAGGATACAAAGACTCACTGGGTCACCACCCGGAGTAATAAGTGCAGCGGAAACCATGAGGATAACAAGAACAAATCTGCGACTTGAGCGCAGTTTTTGAACCGTTAGTACCCCAATACGGATTAACAAGATCAATACCAATGGAAATTGGAATGCTAAACCTACAGCAAAAGTCATCCAAATTACAGTACTGTAATAATTTCCGGCCTCCGGACGGTATATTTCGAGCCCTAATACATTGAAGGAAAATTCGATAGTGAAAGCCAGGGATAGGGGAAGGATGAAAAAGTAAGTCATCCCGGAACCGGCCAAAAAGAGAAAAGTTGCAGCCAAACAACCGGGAAAAAAGACTTTTTTTTCTTTGAAGGTTAGCCCAGGGGTCACAAAACTTCCCACAAAGTAAAAAATAAGGGGAAGCGAAAGCCCCAATCCTCCGAGGAAGCAAATTTTCATAGCTATGAAAATGGGCGAATAGGAACGAATTACTTGCAATAAATTTCGGTCTTTGCCACCGGCAAAATGAATGAGTAATCTCAAACGATGCTGAGGGTCTGTAACTCCCCAATTCACAAGGTCATTTTCCGTGGCGTGAATTAAGTCGATTAACTCAACGCCCTGTTCTTCCAAATTCGCTTGGTACTGCGACAGTCCGGTTGCCTGCAAGTCAATTGACAGGCTCCCAAAGTCTTGAACCGCTGATATTAAGGGACGTTGTAACAGTCGAACTGAATCGCCCAAAAAGGCCGCCACCACGACGCATCCTAATACAAAGGCAACAAAGGATTTAAAAATTACCCAGCGCATTTCTTCCAAATGTTCTAAGAAATGCATTTTATTTGGATCGCTTTTGCCTCCCTTAGCTTTCCCTAAAGCTCCAACCAGACCACGCTCGCGAAAGCGCTGGCCAAAAGTTTGTGGATTATCCTGGGGAGGTGGTGGGGTCATCATTAACGAGTTAGCAAATTATGGATCACAAATTATAGGAACCTATAATTTTGGTCTAAAAACCTCGAGCCGTCTAGCTTGGAATCTCAGCCTAGTAGGACAAAATTTTTTAACTGAGTAAAAAGTAGCTCGGGCAAGATAATTTTATTGTTCATCAAAATTTCAATGGTCGCCTAGTTGTAAAAGTGCTCCGTTGACAAGTCCGCACATTATTTAGATATTCGACGATTTGTTATTTTCTTCCCCAAGTAAATTAAGTCCCAAAACATAAACCCACCACTTACACATGGCACAGACAAAGAAGACTAAATCAGCCAAAAATAAATCGGCCAAGAAAGCCCCCGCCAAGACGGCGAATAAAGCCAAGGACATCAAATATGTCTACGACTTCGGAAAGAAGACGGACGGAGATGCCAAGCTGCGTGAACTGCTTGGAGGTAAAGGAGCCAACTTGGCTGAGATGGCCCGGATCGGATTGCCCGTGCCTCCAGGATTTACCATTAGCACTGAAGTTTGTACCCATTACTATGCAAACAAACGCACCTATCCTAAGGTTTTAGACTCACAAATCCGTAAATCCGTTGAGTTGATGGAAAAACAGTTGGGTAAGAAATTGGGTGATTTAAAGACACCTCTTTTACTATCTGTACGCTCGGGTGCTCGTGACTCCATGCCTGGTATGATGGATACCATACTTAACCTTGGTTTAAACGATGAAACGGTTGAGGCACTGGCTTCTTCCTCTGGTAATGCACGCTTCGCTTGGGATTGTTACCGTAGGTTTATTCAAATGTACGGAGATGTGGTCATGGGAGTACAAAAGCTTCCTTCAGAAGATCATGACCCATTTGAAGAAATAATTGAAAAATTTAAGGCAGAGATTTTCCCTAAACAAAAAGGCGAGGTTGATGATTCCAAAATCTCTGTAACTCAGATGAAGGAATTGGTTAACCGGTTCAAAATTTTGGTAAAAAAACGTACTGGAAAAGATTTCCCCACTTGTCCTTGGGAGCAACTTGAAGGTTCCGTAGGTGCGGTCTTTGGATCATGGATGAATGACCGGGCCATTGTATATCGTCGGAAATATGGTATCCCTGCAGCGTGGGGAACCGCGGTGAATGTTCAAGCGATGGTTTTTGGAAATACTGGTAAGAAGTCTGGCTCAGGAGTCGCATTTACCCGCGATCCAGCATCAGGCGAGAAGGTACTTTACGGTGAATTCCTTACCGATGCTCAGGGCGAAGATGTTGTCGCGGGTGTGCGTACCCCCCGACCTGTTGCTCAACTCAAGAAAGTTCTTCCCAAACCTTTTAAGGAACTCGTAGCGGTTCAAAAAACTTTGGAAAAGCATTTTAAGGACATGCAGGACTTCGAGTTTACCATCGAGGAAGAGAAACTCTACATGTTGCAAACGCGAAACGGTAAAAGAACCGGGCTCGCTGCAGTGCGTATTGCGGTTGAAATGGTCAAGGAACGTTTGATCGATTGGAAGACCGCGATCAAACGTGTGCCAGCCGATCAACTAGATCAAGTACTTTCTCCAGTTTTTGATGCGGCTGCCCAAAAAGCAGCAGCCACCCTTTGTAAGGGATTGCCTGCTGGTCCAGGTGCTGCATCTGGACGTGTCTGCTTAAATGCGGAACGTGCGGTAGAAGCTGCCAAATCAGGAAAGGTATTGCTTGTGCGCCAGGAAACCTCCCCTGAAGACTTGCGCGGAATGATTGCCGCTGAAGGGATATTGACTGCTCGCGGAGGTGTTTCTTCGCATGCTGCTTTGGTTGCCCGCCAAATGGGCAAGGTTTGTGTATGCGGAGCTGCCGCTTTGGAAATCGATTACAAAGCCCGTACCGTTAAAGTTGGTAAGAAAACTTTCAAAGAAGGTGATTTCATGTCAATTAACGGAACCAACGGTGAAGTATTTGGTGGTGAGTTAAAGACTGCTCCATCTGAAATCATTCAGGTTTTAGTCGATAAAAAATTATCTCCGAAGAAAAGCCGGGATTATCAAAACTTTTCCAAGTTGATGAAATGGTGCGAACAAGCAACAAAGATGGATGTTCGGACCAATGCAGATTCACCAACACAAGTTGCCAACGCAGTCGCGTTTGGAGCTAGTGGAATCGGACTATGCCGTACCGAGCATATGTTCTTTGAGGGGAATCGAATCGATGCAATGCGCCAAATGATCTTGGCCGATGATGAAAAGAATCGACGGACTGCTCTAAAGAAGCTCCTTCCTTTCCAGCGCAAAGATTTCACTGGGATATTTAAGGCATTGGAAGGACGACCTGCGACCATTCGTTTATTGGATCCTCCCTTGCACGAATTCCTTCCGCATGATCAAAATTCGCAACGTGACCTCGCCAAAAAGCTAGGTGTTCCTTTAGCCTCCGTAAAACGTCGTGTAGAAGATCTTCACGAGTTTAACCCCATGCTTGGCCATCGCGGTTGTCGACTAGGCATTTCTTATTCTGAAATTACAGAGATGCAAACTCAGGCAATTATTGAAGCTGCTTTAGCTGTTCAAGAGTCTGGCATTGAAGTAAAACCCGAAATTATGGTTCCGTTGGTTGGTTTTGCCAAGGAACTTGAATTACAAGTTGAGGTTATTCATGCTACTGCCAAGAAGGTATTTGCGGCCAAGGGTAAAAAGGTGAAATACTTGGTTGGAACCATGATTGAAATTCCCCGTGCAGCTTTAGTTGCAGATGAAATTGCTAAAACAGCTCAGTTCTTCAGTTTTGGAACGAATGATTTGACCCAAACAACCCTTGGCATGAGCCGTGATGATTCAGGAAGCTTCCTTCCTAACTACACTGAAATGGATGTGGTCTCGGCTAATCCTTTTGCAAGTGTTGATCAAACTGGTGTTGGGCAACTTATGGAAATCGCGGTCAAGAAGGGTAAGTCTTCTCGTCGTGGAATAAAGTTGGGTATTTGCGGAGAACATGGAGGTGATCCTTCAAGCGTCGTTTTCTGCCATAATATCGGATTAAATTATGTCAGTTGTTCTCCGTTTCGTGTACCTACTGCTCGTCTTGCAGCTGCTCAGGCTGCTGTTTCTTAAGTTTAAGTATACATTTGGATATCCTTTCTAAAATGAGGCCCGGGTGCTACTTGCACCCGGGCTTTGTTGTGTAGGCAAAAGTAGGATTTATTCGATGTTTGAGGTAAAAGAAAAACCAAGGCTGGTTGAGCGTGCTTTCTTATTGGCTTGCGTGCACTCTGAAAAAGACCGCGAGGAAGCCGATTCTTTATTAGATGAACTCGATGAATTGATTCGGAATTTGGGAATTCAAATAGTGGGCCGTAAGGTCATCCGAATTCGTAAAACCTCTCCCCGTTTTATGCTTGGTAAAGGAAAGGTGGATGAAATCCTCGACGAACTAAAAGAGGTCAATGCAGATGTGATGGTTTTTGATAACGAAATTTCTCCTGCTCAACAGAGAAATTGGGAAAACGAAAGCAAGATTCTTGTGATCGATAGGCATGAAATCATTCTAGATGTTTTTGCTGAACGTGCTCAGACCAAGGAAGCCAAGTTACAGGTTAAACTTGCCCGTTTGGAATATTCCCTTCCACGGTTGAGGCGAGCCTGGACCCACCTCGGAAGGCAGCGAGGTGGCGGGGTTACACAACGGGGCGAAGGAGAGGCTCAAATCGAACTCGACCAACGTATGTTACGGGATCAGATTTCGGTAACCCGTAAAGAAATTGTTCAGGTTTCCAAGCAAAGACAAACGGGGAGGTCTCGTAGGCAGCGCCTGCCTTTACCCTCGGTGGCCATTGTAGGTTATACAAATGCAGGAAAGACGACTTTGCTTAATACCCTTACCGGTGCCAATGCTCTTTCTGCAGACAAATTATTTGCCACCCTCGATCCAACGAGTCGTCGGTTACGTTTACCTACAGGCCGAGTAATTGTCTTAACAGATACGGTGGGGTTTATTCGTAAATTACCTCACCGATTGGTAGATTCTTTTAAAGCCACACTGGAAGAAGCACTTGTTGCCGATTTAATTTTACACTTAGTCGATCTTTCTAACCCAGAATATGAAGCTCAAATGAACACGACCCAAAAGGTACTGGCTGAATTGGGTGCCTCTGATAACGAGCTAGTTACAGTTTACAATAAAGTTGATCGTGGGGGGGATGAAATAGAAAGGCTAAGGGCGAAGAAAGTTGGCAAAGATTCTGTTTTTATAAGTGCTCAGACAGGGGAAGGAATTCCTCGACTAATTGATCGGTTAGAGGAAATTTTTGCGGGTAAGCGTGAAATTATAAAATATTTAATTCCCTTAAGTAGATATGAACTGGTAGCCCGATTGAGAGCCCAAGGTGAATTAACGAAAGAAGAAACTACCGACGATGGGTATACTATACTCGGATCTCCTCGCGATGGGTTGATCCAGACTCTCGAGGAGTTTAGGGTCTCTAATTAGTTTCCCTTTTCCTTGTTCCTGAGGTAGTCCACCCAGGTAACACGGAGCATGCCAGCGGCTATCCAAAAAACTCCTGACATGCAAAAAGATGTCATACTGGAAACAATATTGACTGCTAAAGGATCTTGAGAAGGAACATGAGGTATGAGCACTTCCCGCATGAAAAGAAAAAAGAAAACAGCGAGCACAAAGTCGATCAATGCACCTTTGCGTGTGATTAAGGGTTGTTTTGTGGAATCTTCAGACATAGCTAACTAGGATGTAGCCGGATTGGAATAGGTCAATTCAATCTAGCTTTCAAGATCGTGCAAATCGAATAAGCGCTGCTTTATTTCATCCACACCTAAGTTTAACAATATTTGAGGTTGGATGCGGTTACTTGGAAGAGCCGGTAAATGATCTAATTTCTCCGCTAAGCAAAGGTTACGATTTGCTGAAACTTCATCCACGCGATCGATAGGAGTGAAGTGTGGGGCACCGGTTACAACTTCTGGATATTCTTCAATTAGATCCTTGATTGCTAAAACTGCTTCAGCAAAGCGGTCCAATTCTTTTTTGGTGTAGCTCTCAGTGGGTTCGATCATCAATCCGAAAACTTCTGGAAAAGCAACGGTCGGCGCATGAAAGCCAAAATCAAGAAACAATTTGCCAACCTGGGGAATCGCCTGGCTTTTGCTTACACCAACTTCCTCTAAACTAGAGAAGTCCTTTTCGCTTAAGGTAAGGATAAATTCATGCATTCGTTCAATCTTACCAGCACCGGCGGGTAGGGTAGGGTAACGGGAGCGAAGTACTTCGAAAAGGTAACGTGCTGAAAGTACTGCAATGGAAGACATCCTCGGAACACCTTCTCTGCCAAGACGAATTAGGTAAGAATAAGCCCGTACTTTATGGCCAAAGTTTCCCCAGTTTCGATGAAAACGTCCTATGCTTCTCGCTGGAGTGCTCGACCGATATGTTCCATCCGCATCTTTGTAGATTTGTTTGCCAGGCAAGAATTCAACTAATCGATCAGATACCGCTACGATGGCGTCCCCTGGACCGCCCCCCCCGTGTGGAATAGTCCAAGTCTTGTGCAAGTTATTATGAACTGCATCCACTCCAAGTTTTCCTAAATCGACAATGCCAGCAATGGCATTCATGTTGGCACCATCCATATACACCAAACCACCGGCGCCATGAACATCCTTTGCAATTTTGGCAAAATTTTCTTCAAAAATACCTGAGGTGTTTGGGTTGGTAATCATGATGCCACAAAGATTTTTACCGTGCTGGTCAAGTTTGGCCTGAAGGTCATCTAGATCGATTGTTCCGTGGTCGTTTGCCTTTAGGTATACGATCCCATTGCCGTAACCCGCTGTGGCCGCTGTGGCAAAATTGGTACCATGTGCAGAGCTTGGGATTAGCACGATATTTCGTTGTTCATCATTTCGAGACTTATGGTAAGCCTGAAAAAGCTTCAATCCCACCAACTCACCTTGGGCACCGGCAACAGGTTGGGTGGTTACACCAGCCAAACCGGTAATTGATTTGAACCACTCTTGAATTTCAAAAAGAATTTGTAAGGGGCCTTGAACATCTTCTTCAGGGGCTTGTGGGTGTACTTGTGAAAAACCATCCAAGCCCGCTGCCCAATCGTTTAGCAGTGGGTTGTATTTCATCGTGCACGACCCCAAAGGGTAGCAACCATCGTCTGGGCTAACATTCAACTCGGCTAACTGTTGATAGTAGTTGAGAAGTTCGTCATGGGAGAAACTGGGAAGGTTTGCAGGGTCTGTACGAAAGAGGTGAGCCGGTGTGTCTGGCTCTGTTTGGTAGCTTTGACCGGCGGGGAAATATTCAAATATAAAGTCTTTTATTAAGCTGAGAGAATTTTCGTCGTGCAGGTCAGAAAAACTTATTTTGTACAGCCTTTTAGACTCCTCAGGCAATCGATGGGTAACTTCAACACCTATGTGGATATTATGCTGCCTAGCTTGTTTTAAAAAATTGTCATCGATTTCGTCCACACGGATAAGCAAATCGTTAAAACTTGGAGTCTCCGGGAAAGCGATTTCCACTCCTTGTCTTTGGCGTATCCATTCTGAAACTTGTTGGCGTGCATTTATTGCATTGGCCAGAGAGTTTCTTAATCCTTTTTCTCCCTTTGCCAAAAGGTTTGCTCCTGCAACCGTTGCAAGAAAGGCTTGATTAGAACAGACATTTGAAGTGGCTTTTTCCTTTCGAATATGCTGTTCACGGGTGGATAAAACCATAACAAAGCAATCGCGACCTTGAGCATCTTTGGCTCGACCAACATAGCGCCCTGGGGTGTTCCGTAAGTCTTTCTTTGCTTGGTCATGGTATCGACACCCAAATAATCCAAGACCAGGGCCCCCAAAAGAGGGTGGGATTGCTAGGTGCTGGGCTTCTCCGGCAATAAAGTCGACCCCGTGTTTCCCAAACTCAGAGGGTGGCTTGAGTCCTCCAGTAGCCAAAAGTGCAGGATCAATCACCGCGATGGAGGGAATTTCCCAACGGTTGGAAAGGTCGCTTAATCGATCAACTTCTTCAAGAAGCCCAAGGGCATTAACCTGAGGGAAAACAAAGGCGGATATGTTAGCATTTTCTTTACCTAAAAAATCTTCCAACCGTTCATAATCAATTCTTCCAGAATTAGGATCTAAAGGACAGAATTCAAAGTTAAGATCTGTACCTTGTGCATGGGTCTCTAAAAAAGAAATATCTTCAGGGTAGAGAGAAGAAGCAAGAAGGACAGAACCTGGACGCTTTCTGGACCGACGGGCGCAGGAAATGGCTTCAAAAATAGCGGCTGAACGATCGTATAGGGAAGTATTAATTGCCTCAAAGCCGGTAAGGGCGGACAGAACACATTGGTAAATCCAGTGGGTAACAAGAGTGCCTTGGCTGCGTTCGGGCTGATAAGGGGTGTATGAAGTGCTAAGCGGACGTAGCCTAGAGACCTCCTCTACGATTGGATGAACCTTCCAGGCTGGGAGCAAATCTCCAATAAATGAGGTTACGAGCTTACTCGACTTAGCTATGTTTTGTAGATGTGCCGCGGCCTCCTCGTAGGAAAGTTCAGTTGGCAAACTTGGTCCATCTAAAAAACGTGTTTCCTGAGGAAAGTGTGCGAAGAGATCATCGAGTTTATCAACACCAACTTTATCCATCATCTCTGCAATGTCAGAATCTGATGCGGAAATGTAGTGTCGAGAGATTTCTCGAGGGTATTCGTCAGGGTCGTAGGGAAGAATACCAGTTGAGGAATTGCTTTTGAGTGAATGCTGTGCGGTCGAAGAGCTCATGGTAGTACACTATCCATGAGCACCATGACAATGAACGCAAAATCATTCACGTTTACAAAAACTTACAGGTCCTTTTCAGGACCTAAATATACAAGGGTATGAAAGTTAACTTAGCGACCGATAGGTCTGCCGTTGTCCCAGAAATTTCTTTCGGTAATTTCTCCAGTTTGGTCAAAAAAGATTTCTTCTCCATGGAGACGACCATTGAGAAGATTAACTTCACCTTGGGCAAGGCCCTGTGCATCCAAAATTCTCATACTACCAGTAAAAGGTGTTCCGTCTTGGCGGATGCGAATGGTGTCAATCCCATCGATTAGTTCGGTAATGAATACGGCTTCTGCTTCACTTACAGTCCCCACCCAATCTGCGGTGTCTTTGGATTCGCCTGCTTGTTTGGAGGAATTACCTTGTTCAGAGATTGTTTCCTTTTTTTCTAGTACTTCGGGTTGTTCAGTTACTTGATCGTCGGGTGAATCATCCGAGAGGGTCGAGGGTACAGAATTTGTAGAGGATTGAACCACGGGGATATCCTTGGGTGGAGTTACATCTGTTTCACTTGACTGGATCGATGGATATATCTTTTCAACTGTTTGTGTGGGTATGTTCGAGTCGGCAAGCACGGGCTCTGGTGATGGAGCGGCAACCTGATAATCCGAAGTATTCTCAAGGGGAGGCTTAGACAGCTTGGGCTTGGAGGAAGCGGCAGGAAGTTTGGCGGGCTTGGATACAAGCTCGCCTTGTCTCCAAATCCCTTTGAGGGTTCGTCCGTCAAGGTAGGTCAAGGTGCCCGTTCCATGTTGCAGATCATCGAACCATTCACCTTCATAGATCACACCTTCACTAGAGATAAAACGGCCCCATCCATGACGTTTGCCAGCAAGAAAATCGCCCTCGTATTGTGATCCATCTGGCCAGTCATAAATTCCTTTACCTGTTCTTTCGTCCTTTAGGTAGTCACCTTTATAGCTTTCACCGTTTACCCATAGAAATTGACCGCTTCCATGTCTGAGATCGTCTGCATATTCGCCATCATAAGTGGATCCGTCCAGCCATCTGTAAATTCCAGAACCATGTTTTTCACCGTCACGATTAATTTGCCCTTCATAGCTACCGTCTGAAAAGTCCAACTTGGCGATGGGCTTGTTTTGGCAGCTAAAAATAAAAAAACAGGCGGTAAGACAGATAATA
>Ga0209631_10004023_pt1 | contig 16537 bp, 18 predicted proteins | sample COG_08_FD_184752 | JGI IMG/M metagenome (GOLD analysis project Ga0209631, IMG submission 184752) | Pelagic Microbial community sample from North Sea - COGITO 998_met_08 (SPAdes) (version 2) | ecosystem: Environmental > Aquatic > Marine > Neritic zone/Coastal water | place: Helgoland, sampling...
CTCATGGTATTAATCCAGATAAGTTTCATCCGGTAGATAAAGATACTGAGGAATTTAAGAACTTTAAAAATGAAGTTCTGCAAGGTAAAGACTATGAGTATGTGGTCTACTATAATTCCAGAAACATTCGCCGTAAGATGACCAGTGATATCATGTTGGCCTTCCAACAATTTATTCGTCAACTACCTGAAGAGAAGCGAGACAAGACTTGTCTGTTGATGCACACTCAACCAGTTGATCAAAATGGTACTGATCTATGGGCAGTACATCGCGACGTAACTCCAGATATCAATCTCGTATTTACTAACAAAAGATTTGACCATGATGGTATGAATATGTTGTACAATATTGCTGATGTCACGGTTAACATTTCTAGTAACGAAGGGTTCGGATTGTCTGTTGCTGAGAGTTTGATGACAGGTACGCCAGTAATTGTTAATGTCACTGGCGGACTACAAGATCAGTGTGGATTTACCAACGACTCAGGCGACCTTCTAGACGTTGACCGTGACTTTACCTATGAGTGGGGGTCTAACCACGACGGAAGGTTTAAGAACCACGGCAAGTGGGTTATACCAGTATTCCCAGCGTCTCGTAACCTAGTCGGGTCACCAATCACACCATACATTTTCGATGACCGCTGTAAGTGGGAAGACGTTGGTGATGCTATCACCGAATGGTATGATCGTGGTCAAGAAGCTAGAGAAGAAGCAGGTGAAGCGGGTCGTCAGTTCTGTCTTAACGAAGGTGGATTACACGCAGAAAATATGTGTAATATTTTCGTTAACGATATGGATATTGCTATGGAAAACTTTGTTCCAAGAGAACCATTTTCTTTGACAAAGACTTAATGACGGTGCCTCGCTTTCCAAAATTTTTTTCATCCAATTTTTTATATATAGGAAATTTTTATGAGTTATAGACCAAAGTGTGTTGTGAGAGCGCCTGTCGCTACTAGGTCCGGTTATGGTGAGATGTCTAGAGACATTGTTAGACATCTTATAGAGTACGACAAATATGACGTTGAAATCCATTCTATCAATTGGGGCGAAACTCCAATGAACGCATTGGACAAAGACGACCCAATGGACGCAATGATATTAGATAGAATCCGTCCAGAACAATTTCAATCCCAACCTGACCTATATGTGTCAATTTCAGTACCTCTGGAATTTAGACCCATCGGTAAATATAATATCGGCATAACTGCTGGTATTGAAACTACTCAGGCAAGTGTAGAGTGGGTACAAGCAATGAACCAGATGGACGTTGCTTTTGTAATTTCAAATCACAGTAAGGCAGTATTTGAAAATTCAAAATATGAAGCTAGAGATCCTAATGGTAATGTGCAAGGAATTGTTCAATGTGAGAAACCAATAGAGGTCTTAAATAATTGTGTAGATACCTACATTTACAAAAAGAAAAATGACAGAGATTTAGAAAAATCTATTTTAAAGACGTTTGACGACATTCCAGAAAAATTTAATTATTTGTTTGTTGGTCATTGGCTTAGTGGTGAAATTGGTCAGGACCGGAAAAATGTAGGACTGTTAATTAATGTATTTCTTCAGATATTTAAGAAGAAAGAATTTACTGAAAAGCCCGGACTAATTCTAAAAACTAGTAGTGCTACGTATTCATTTATGGATCGTGAGCAAACTATGAAAAAAATTCAACAAATAAAAGATTCGATTCCATTGGAGCCGGGAGAAGAGTTGCCTAACATCTACCTACTACATGGTGATCTAACTGAAAATGAAATGTCTTCTCTTTACAATCACAGCAAAGTAAAAGTCCACGTTTCATTTACTAAGGGTGAAGGTTTTGGTCGTCCACTACTTGAAGCATCTCTCACTGGAAAGCCAATCATTGCTCCCGGCTGGTCTGGACATCTGGATTTCCTAGATGCAGAAAATACAATTCTGCTCGGTGGTCAGTTAACGGATGTACATCCTTCAGCATTCATGGATAAAACCATTATACAAGGTTCTAAGTGGTTTAGTTGTGATCCAAACATGGCTGCTACTGCTATGGTTGAACTTTTCAACAATTATGCTCCTTGGAAAAAGAAAGCAGCTATAACTGCTAAGAACAACAAAGAAAACTTTAACTACAAGAAGATTCAACAGAAAACTTGGGAGTTGTTAGACAAGTACGTCCCAGAATTTGAGGAACCAGTACAGCCAATGAAGTTAAATCTTCCCAAGTTAAAGAAAGTTGGTGAAACCGAAGAAACACGGAAACTACAATTACCTAAACTAAAAAAGATTAATTAATATGTATCCTGAATATGACGTAACTGACTATAGAGAGCAATTTTTGGATGTCTTAAAACAAACTAATAATCATTATGATACAAGAGTGGTAGATCTTGATAAATTTGGTAAAAAATTTAGTTACCATAAGTGGTTACACCCATATCAAGGCGATTGGGAGTTGACAGAAGTATTTGACAGTGTTATATTAAATAACCTATCAAAGATAATAACTCCGAACAGCACGGTGATTGATATAGGAGCACAAGCAGGAAATATGTCAGTGGCTTACTCGTTGTTTGCAAAGCAAGTGATATCATTTGAACCAAACCCAGCCACTTTCGAGGTTTTAGAAAAAAATTCACAAGTGAATCCAAATATCATTCCATATAATTATGCTATTTCAGACGAGGAAGGCGCATTAACTTTTCATTATTCTGACGAAGGATTTTGTAACGGAGGATTTGCTACACGTACTGAGTTTGGTATAGGAGTTACGGGCCACATAGTTCCTATTGATGTGGTAGCAATAAACTTTGAAAAATTTGTTGAGGAAAACGATATTGATCTTGGAAACATTTCTCTTATCAAGATAGACGCTGAGGGCCACGACAAAGATATTTTGAAAACCTTGAAAAAGACCATATCAGAACATAAACCAGTTTTGATTACCGAAATATACACAGGTTCTAATAAAAATGAAATCGCTGAATTGATGTCGGTTATTCATTCTATGGGTTACAAAATTTATGACGAAGATAAGAATGACGCTGATATTGATAATTTAGGACAAGAGGTTTTGTCTCCAAATGATATTAACCCACGCTCCGGCCATAATCTAATTTGTATATATGATTCCTAATATTTTACATTATGTTCATTTGTCTTCTACCGGAAGAGAATGGAAATTACATCATCATCTATCGGTTAAATCAGCTAAGGTTAGATCTGGTGTGGACAAAATCTTTATGTGGGTAGACCAAGAACCTCACGGAGAGCGGTGGTCAGAAACAAAAGATATGGTAGAACTACAATATGTAGAACCCCCGACCGAAATTTTTGGAAAGTCGATAACGCAGCCTGCTCATAAAAGTGATGTTATACGATTACAGGTTCTCCTTGAATATGGTGGAATCTATGTAGATACCGATACCATATTTGCAAAACCATTTACAGATATATTAGATAATCAATTTGTAATGGGACAACAGGGTATAGATGGATCAGAAGGGTTATGTCCTGCTGTAATTTTATCTGAAAAAGATTCTGTGTTTGGTAAACATTGGCTAGCGGGGTTTGAACAATCTTTTGAAGGTGGTCCACCGGGATCTGATACGTGGTGCTCTCATTCAGTGTACTACCCACGATGGTTGGCTCAACAAATTCCAGAACACATAACAATATTAGATCACGAAAAGTTTTTTTGGCCACTATATCACTCCGATCACATGAAATTATTGTTTGAGGAGAATTATGAGTTTCCAAATGCTTTGTCACATCATTTATGGGAAAGTAGTGGAAAAGAATATCTAAGTAACCTTACAATACAAGATATAAATCAAAATGATACCACTTTTAATTTAATGGTTAGAGATCTACTATGAATATAGTTTTGTATGCGGGAGACAATAAATACTATAAAACGCTGTTGCCTATTGCCAAAGAAATTAAAAAGAGAGATCACAATTTTTTATTTCTATACAGTGAAGAAACCCAACTACAAAGTCCTCATCAAAAAGGACATTTTTCTTATGATGGTAGGTGGTCAGATGCGGGAGAGTATGTAGAATCGGAATCATTATTATTGAATATTCCTTTCAAGCCCGATCTATTAATTATTGCTAGAGAAAGATGGCAACCAGAACAATCAATTATTTTTGAATTCAAATCAAAGTTTGATGCTAAGGTTGCTTGTGTTGAGGTTAGTAGTCATCTATTGAATAACATTGAAAATAGATTGGAAATGTTATCAAGAATGACTTTCCCACAAAATACGATTGACTATTTTTTCGAACATAGTGAGTTTGCAAAGGAAAGAAGAATTGATTGTATGGACGAATCCTTTCGAGATAGAATAATAGTTACGGGTAATCCTAGATTTTCTGACGTAGAACTAAATTTGGATAATTTGAGAAAGTATGACATTGCTCCAAATAAAAAACAAATATTATTTTGGGGAATCATAAATACAACTAGAGACACCATGTTTGAGGCATTGAATGTTCTCGCAGAAAAAACCAAAGACACACATCAGATATTTTATAAATGTTATCCCGGCGAACCAACCAATCCCAACTTTGTAAATCAGTTCAATCCATTTGTTGTGGATGGTGTTCAGGTGGTTTATGAAGAAGATGATATATTTGATATTGCAAACCTATGTGATATTCACATCGGAGCCGCAAGTAGTATATTTAATTTTGCTTTTTACTTTGATAAGGTTTTGGTAAATCTAGATAGTGTCTGTGACGCATCTAATAGAATGAATGATATGAATGTTTACACATCAGAAATCACAAACGGTGTAGAAGATTCTGCTAAGTTTTGGATGGGTGTTTGGAACATACAAACAATTGAAGAGTTTAAATCATTCGTAGACATGGATCGCTTAGAAAAGTTTAAAGAAACAAATGGTATGGTTATGGATCTAGTAAAAAAGCATAGTATTGATTTTGATTGGGATTGTAAGTTCTTGGATACTCCTCAAAAAAATTACGATGATCTATTAACTATTTTTGATGAGTATGGGCTTGACCGTGGTTCGCCACAAAGAATCGTAAATTTTTTAGAAAAAGGACAGTGATATGATTTTAACTACTGAGATTTTTAATTCGTTGACAGGAAAAGGTGGTGGGGGGTTCAACGATGTAAAAACTTATTTAGAAATTGGAGTTCGTGAGGGGAATACATTTGGCTCCCGTGTACCCTTTGTTAGTGAAAAAGCTGTAGCAATAGACTGTTGGGATTTGTTTGAAACTAATAGTCAGAATGATATGGGACGAAGTAGAGAACAGGCCGAATTACAATACAATAGATTACGTGACAAGTATCAGAAAAATGATGCTGTAGATGTCATTCGTAACTTTTCTAGTGATATGGAACTTTTTAATACCCTTTTCGAAGATGGTTACTTCGATATGATTTTTATAGACGGTGACCATTCCTACGAAGGAGTAAAAGAAGACCTAAATAATTGGTGGTCTAAATGTAATACATTGTTTTGTGGTCACGATTATATGCTTACCCACACTATATGGAATGGTGTGGTGTGTGGAGTTAAACAAGCCGTGGATGAATTTATTACAGAACACAAAGAAGAAATAAAGATGTTTAGAGTTTTTGAAAACTCTGATAACCCAACTTGGTTTATTTGGAAAAATGAATATATACGTTGACATAGACGACACAATATGTTATACTTCAGTAGACAAAGATTATTCGAAATCAATTTCTATCGAAGAAAACATAAACAAAATAAACAAATTGTATGATGAAGGACACATGATAACTTATTGGACAGCAAGAGGTACTGTCACAAAAATTGATTGGTATGATGTTACAAAAAATCAATTGGACCGATGGGGATGTAAATATCATAATTTGATTGTTGGGGAAAAGCCCGCATACGATTTATTAATATGCGACAAAACTAAACGTATAGAAGAAATATGAAGAAAACTTATATCATTGGTGAAATTGGAATCAATCACAACGGTGACCTTGATATTGCAAAACGATTGATAGATATAGCAACTGTTTCTGGTTGTGACGCTGTAAAGTTCCAAAAAAGAAATCCAGAAGTATGTGTTCCAGACCATCAAAAGAATGTGTTACGTTCTACTCCGTGGGGTGAAATGACATATATTGAATACAAATATCGTGTCGAATTTGAAAAAGAAGAGTATGATATTATCAATTCGTATTGTAAGGAACGCAACATACATTGGTCAGCATCACCTTGGGACATGGATTCATTAACATTTTTAGAACAGTATGATATTCCATTCCTTAAAGTCCCATCTGCTATGCTGACAAACGATGAGTTGTTGGAAGGTTGTGTTGCAACGGGAAAGAGAATTATATTTTCTACTGGTATGTCTACACAACAAGAAATTGATCATGCTGTAATGGTTCTACGCAACGCTAAGACAAGATATAATAATTCACATACGTTGGGATTACTACATTGTAATTCTACTTATCCTGCACCTCTAAAGGATCTTAATCTATCTACTATTAAAACATTAGCTAATCAGTATTCAGATTTTGAGATCGGTTATTCTGGTCACGAATTTAGGTTGGGAACATCTGTTGCTGCAGTTTACTTGGGTGCTAGTATTGTTGAACGACACATTACATTAGATAGAACTATGTGGGGCAGTGATCATATGTCATCTGTAGAACCACAAGGGTTGATTAAATTGGTTAAGGGCATCCGTGAGTTAGAAGAAGCACATGGTGATGGAATGATTCAAGTCACAGAATCAGAAAAAGTAGTAAGAGATAAACTGAGAGGATAACCATGTATAAAAACAAAACATATTTTATTACTGGTGGAACAGGTTCGTTAGGTAAAGCTCTAATTGATCGACTAAAATCTATGGGTGCTAAAGTAGTAGTATATAGTCGTGACGAGGCAAAACAAGCACTAATTTATGGAAGAGATCCATTGGTAGAATGTATTATTGGTGATGTAAGAGATTATGATAAACTCAATATCAGTATCCAAAGACACAGACCAGATTATATTATTCATACGGCCGCACTCAAACGTATTGATGATATGGAATTTTATCCCGATGAATGTGTAAAAACAAATATCAACGGATCAGAAAATGTAGCAAGAGCGGCCCTACAAAATCATATTGAAAAATGTATTTTAATCTCAACAGATAAGGCTTGTCAGCCCGTGAATGTATATGGTTCAAGTAAATTCATCGCTGAAAGGATTTTTACAAACTATGATTATAACTCTAACTCAACCGTATTCGCTTCTGTTAGATATGGAAATGTTATTGCATCGCGAGGATCGTTCATCCCACTATGGATGGATATGATAAGAGCAAATGAAACATTGAAAGTTACATCGGAAGATATGACACGCTTCTTGTTTACATTAGAAGATGCTGTTGATACAGTATTGGGTTCTCTACAAAATGCAAACGGTGGTGAAGTATTTGTTCCACAAATAGATTCATTTACATTACCATCGTGTATTAAAGCTGTTGAGAAAATAATGAAATTGGATACGTCGGTACCCTATGATATTATTGGATTACGTCCCGGCGAAAAGCTACACGAAGATATGTTAGCTAAAACAGAGCTACCGTATACGTATTGTGTGCCGGACATGAATCTATTACAAATACGACCACAATACACACACAAAGAATATCAAGATTGGGAATTGTATGATGGGCCAGAATTTAATTCTGCATTATACGTAAGCGAAGATATAGACAAACTAGCAACCCTAATCAATGAGGGACTTAAAGAATGAAAGTAACGCACATAGCATCTGCGACGGTTTTGGTTAGTCATAAGAATACAAAAATATTGACTGACCCGTGGTTAGTCGGCAATGAGTATTATGGAGCTTGGACCCACTATCCTCCAATAGATATTGATTTTAGTCAATTTGATGATGTAGATTACATTTATGTTTCCCACATCCACCCAGATCACATGAGTGAAGAAACATTCAAAAAAATTAATCCTGACATTCCAGTTTTGGTTCACAACTACGATTCTAAGTTTGTAAAAACAAATTTGGAAAGGTGGGGCAGAAAAGCAAAGAGCAATAATTGAAATGATAAGTATCAATAAAATTGACGATCCAAAAAAAAGAATCTTATTTCTTGGCTATGATCAAACACAGACATCACTAATCGATGCTCTGATTGCGAACAAATGTGCTGTTGGTCATACGGCAGATAAAATTGATGCAATCAAGGGCTATGACTGTGTGATTAGCTATGGCTACAGACACATTCTCAAGCAAAGCACAATTGATGGTTTTGGATGTCCAGTATTTAATCTGCACATATCGTATCTGCCCTATAACCGTGGAGCTCATCCGAACTTTTGGTCGTTTTATGACAACACCCCAAGTGGAGTAACAATACACTTAATTGATAGTGGAATTGATACTGGGCCAATTGTTAAGCAGAAATATGTCAACTTTAAAGAGTCGGATGATACGTTTGTAAAGACGTATTCTGTCCTAGTTAAAAGCATGGAGGAGTTATTCCTCGAATTTCTTCCATCGTTACTAACCGACACTTGGACAGCAAAACCGCAAAGAGGTGAAGGGACTATTCATTATGTAAAAGATTTACCAACTAATTTTTCTGGATGGAATGTAAAGATATTAGACGAACTTGAAAGATTAGATTCCGAAGGCCTGAAGTATATGAAAGAGGATTATATTTTAGTATGAATTATTTCCATCACGCATGATAGAAAATGAAAGTATTTGAAACTAGGTTATCTAACGAAGACTTACTCCCAATCAATGAAGTTTTATTATCTGGTGATTTGGGATTCGGTCCAAACGTTTCCGTGGTCGAAGAAGAGTTTAAGAACTTTTCTAAAAAAGATTACAATGTAGCAACAAACTCAGCATCTGCTGCTGCGTTTTTAATATTTGCTCATCTTAAAGAACGATATGGTATTTGTGATGTATATACACCATCACTAGCATTCACCTCCCCAGCTTGGTCCGCAAAACATTTCGGTCACAATTTAATTTGGGTAGATGTTAATGATAGCTTATTGTTCGATATAGAACATTATAAAAGTATAAAAGAAGATCGTGTATGTCGCTACGGTCACAAAAATCAAATTGTATTGATGCCAATTTTATATGGTGGTGTTTCCACCATAGAGGGATTCGATGAGTTAGAGGACGAGATCGTTGTAACAGATTCAGCACATTGTGTTACACCTACAATAAAATGTGATTACAGTTTCTTTTCCTTTCATCCATATAAACCACTCGCTTCTTCGGACGGTGGAATGATATCGACAAATGATTTGATTGCTACTGAGTATTTTAGAAATTATAGAAATTTTGGTCGTAGTAATATTAATGGTACATATGATATCACCCAAGAAGGATTTAAGTTTTATATGAATAATTTAAATGCTACTATACTATTGACACAGATGAAACAATATGGTAAATTATTACAGGTTAGAAAACAAAATTTTTCTGAAATAAATTTAGAAGAGTTTGGTAGATTGTTGCCACATGATGAACAGTCGTCATATTATTTTGCCACATTGATTTGTAATAAGGAGTCGGTCGATCACATGAAAGATATGTTCCCTACTTCCACACAGTATCCGATGTTGCATAAAACAGAATATTATTCTGATAGTAGCAATTTACATAATACAGAACTTATACACAACTATATCGTTAACATTCCTATAATATGAAAACGTTTGTAATCGCAGAAGCTGGTGCTAATCACGATAGAAATTTTGATCAGGCATTAAAATTGATTGATGCTGCAAAAGATTCTGGAGCTGATGCTTGTAAGTTTCAAACATATAGCTCAGAAACATTGTATGTAAAAAATACTCCAGATTTTGCTGGGTATGTTAATATTAATAAGTTGATAAAAGATATAGAATTGCCAAGAGAATGGCAAAAAGATCTTAAGAAATATTGTGACGAGGTTGGTATTGAATTTATGTCAACTCCGTTTGATGAACAAGCAGTTCAGGAACTTATTGATATAGGAGTAGAACGTTTTAAGATTTCGGGATTTGAATCCACCGATCTTAGATTTGTTGAGATGGTAGCTTCATCTAAATTACCACTTATAATTTCTATGGGAATAGGATCACGTTCATTAAACTTCTTTGATTTATATAGAGTGACCCAACAGTACGGAAATGAAATTACATTACTACATTGTAATAATGCCTACCCAACTCCCATAGAAGATATCAGACTTAGTATGTTACACGAAATTATGGATAAGGTTAAGAATTATCCTCGTATTAATAATGTTGGGTTGTCCGATCATACAATGTCAGTAAGAACGCCTTCTCTTGCAGTTGCTATGGGAGCCTCAGTTATTGAGAAACATTTTACATTAGATCGTAACCTTGATGGACCGGATCATCCGTTTGCGTTAGAACCGGAAGAACTAAAAGAAATGATTTCTTTGATAAGAGAAACCGAATTGATGTTAAAAAATGACGATTCAATTTATACTGAGTCTGAGAAAAAATTTGTTTATGCTAGAAGGTCGGTTGTTACTAAAGCACCTATAAAAGCTGGTGATTTCCTGACAACAGAAAACATTACTACCAAACGTCCATTTGTAGAGGATGCTGTTCCTGCTAGTAATTTTAATCAATTGTTGGGTCAAAAGATGCAACAAGATTTAAATGAGGATGAAATTATTAAATACAGTATGGTGAACGGTTGATTATGAAGATCGAACTTAGACCAATTGTTTACAAAGAAGTAGATGGTGTTGGTCATTATGTTTTAAAAAAGACAACCGACGATATGAAAGAGATTGATAGAACAATTAGATCAGCAAATACTACAGATTTTTTAAAACTTTGTTGTTTAGTTGTGCCCAAAGAAACAAAACCTATATTGGACAAGATAATTAGTGCCGATTTAAAAATAAAGAACTGTCTTGGAGAGTTATGTATGAGTTCTAATCCATTGGAAGTAGTAGAACAGATAGAGAAGATACGAGAAGAGAATAATAAAAATTGGATGGATCTAATCAGATTAGCAGTTACTCATGCTCCTGAAGAAGCCAAGGTTATTATGAATCGTATAAATAAGCATGATGAAAATATCAATGAGTTATTCCAACAACTATCGGATACTCTATAATGAAACGTATAGAAGATGTTTGTATCATAGTACAAGCTAGGTTAGGATCAGAAAGAGTTCCCGGCAAAATGCTGAGAGACTTTGCTGGAACTACTCTGGTTGATTTATTATTAACTAAGTTACAAAAATCTAAAGTTATACCTAGTAAAAATATTCATTGTTCTTTGTATGAAGAAGAATTGAAAGATGTAGCACGAAAATATAATGTCAATATTTTTAACAGGTCAGAAGAATCAGCTAATTCTGAAGGAGATCCGTTAACTGAAATATACGAATGGCATGATAAGTTGCCGTACAAGTATGTAGTTTTAATTAGTGCTTGTAACCCTCTGTTGACAATTGAAACTATTGATTCATTTGTAGAATCTTTTATGACATCTGATCAAGAAAGTTCCTTTGCTGTATTTGAAAAGAGAACTTATTATTGGGATCAGAATGGTAATTCTATTACTGATTGGAAAGGTACAACAATAATGAACACCAAGTTGGTAGATCCCATATATGAAGCGGCCCATTGTTTGTACGCATCTAGAATGGATATTATTTCAGATGGGTTTTGGATGGATACCAAATCCCCCGCTGAACCAGATCTATTTGTGATGGAGGAACTAGAAGCGTTTGATATTGATTATGAATGGCAATTTAAATTAGGTGAACAGATGATATGTTAAATTATTTGAATACTAATTCTTCAGTAATTTCACAAGATACATTTGTTGAAAAATTTACTGATAAAAATATATTGGTCATGGGTTCGGGTCCATCTGTTAATTTAGTTGATTGGAGAAACGTGGGTTATGATTATATAACAACGACCAGTTTCTTTTATCTCAATGATGAAATTTTAAATATGCCGGACATAACCCATGTCACCTTGACAGACTTAGTTGATCTCGACCATACAAACTTAAATGAATTTTTAGATAGAAATCTTGATTGTACAATTGCGTTTGAACCAAAACCACATCCGTTTTATGAAACAACATCCTTTAAAAACTTTAGCGAAAAATATAAAGATAGGATTGTTTCTTATAACACAACGTATGGTAAAAAGGAAGGTGTGGCCGGAAGGTTGTGTTACTTCGTAATGCAGTTTAGTCCCCGTAATCTTTTTTATGTGGGTATAGACGGGCGGAGTAAAAACAAAGATAAAGATCCAAAGAATACTTTTAGAACTTATTTAGACGGTGATCCAGATGATTACCCATACCAAGATTTCTATGAATCACATCAGTATTTTGCGAACAATGTATATCAAGCTAGTTTACAAACTGGAACCCAGATACACAATTTAGGAGAAGGGTTTGATTTTAATTGTTCGACAACATATAGTAAACAACATTTCCCATTAACAGAAGATATCAAAAGGAGAATAAAATTATGAGCCAACAAGTAGAATGGGTAAACTGGCCCGACACAAGAGCTGTCACCAAGGGTTATGACAACCTATCCAAGTACAGCGAGGCTTATGTACAGAGAAAAGAAAAATATCCAGACTATCAACCATCCAATGAAGCTATGCGAACTGCCATAGAAATTGAAGAAAAGGGACACGCTAGGATTGAAAATTATCTAGATACAGATCAAATAGATGAAATTAGTAATCGTGTAGAATCAATTTTAAATGATGCTAAACATCCTGCAAACCAAAACAAAGTTTCTCAAACCAACGCTAGAAAAGATAAACTATATATTCAAGTTCTACAACCATTTCTAAATGTTCCTGAGATTCTTCCATTTGTTTTTGATGATCTTATCGTAGATATTGCTGGTGCTTATTTGGATTGTATTCCTGCTTTAGGCACTTGTAATCTAAGAAAGTCTTTTTTAACAAATCTACCCGAAGGTGGAACACAGATCTATCACGTAGATCCAAACTCTCCTAGATTTTTGAAGTTCTTCATCTACTTAAATGATGTTGATATGGATGGTGGACCATTCTGTTATGTTGAAGGTAGCCATACCAAGAAGTTTGAAATTGATGGATTTAACTGGAACCAACAATACAGTTGGGATCTAAATACAATCAATACATTATATGGTGAGGATAAGGTAAAGTATCTAACAGCTAAGAAGGGTGATCTGTTGGTAGCAGATACTAATGGATGGCATAGAGGAATAAAGCCAGTTTCTGCTGAGAGAACTATGTTAACATTGGATTATGCTTGTCATCCTGAATTCTTTGAGGATTCTGGTTTCCAAATTAGTGGTGAGTTTGTAAACTCACTTCCAGAAAAACACAAGCCTCTGTGTGACTTTTTGAAGCTCACGAATCAACTGTAATGAATAACTTTGGAATTTAATGTGAGAAAAATATTTTTAGATTGTGGAGCACATGACGGATGCTCAGTGGAGATGTTTGTAAAGAATAATTCAGATTATAATGAATATGAAATATTTTCATTTGAATGTAATCAAAACCGTTTTGAACTTCTCAAACAAAGACAATCAGAGTTTGACCTATTGAATTTTCATCCCAGCAAAAAAGCTGTGTGGATAAATGATGGCAAAAAAATATTTGATGGGTGGGGCTTTACAGATACAAAAAATTCCCATGATACTGAAGGAGTTGAGTGTATTGACTTGTCTACTTTTATTTTAGAAAATTTTGATGAAACAGATCATATTGTTTTAAAATTAGATATTGAGGGTGCAGAATATCAAGTTGTAGATAAGATGCACAGAGATGGATCTTTGAAATATGTTTCTGAGTTTTATGGTGAGCTACATGGACCAAAAAGAGGATACAGCATATCCGATAACAATGATCTTTTAAAGAAAATTGAGTCCTGTGGACTTACCCTGTTAAATTGGGATGCACTTGAGGGTGGATATAGTAAAACAGAAATTGTACCATTTGGAACAAAATATTCTTATAAAAATAATTCTAGCGGTAGAGTTGGACACGCATATAGAACATATATGGATAAAATAACATTCTGTATACCAAGTAAATCAAATCTAAGATATCTACAAACTTGTATACCTTCTATACGAAACAATGCATATCGAAAAGACCACGACATTATTGTATTCGTTGACTCTGATGAAGATGGAACCGTTGAGTGGTTAGAACAAAATGCCGAAGAATGGAATGTAAAGTATCTAGTCAACCCAGACTTAGGAAACAGTCTATACGGCATTGGTGAGGCATATGACTATTGTATTCGTGAATCGGAAACTGATGTGGTGATGATATTTCATGCGGATATGATGTTGGGTAAAGATGCAGACTTCCACGCGTTCAAACATCTAACTACTAACAAGTCTGTTGTGTGTTCTACTAGAATAGAACCACCTATTCATCCAAACGCCGGTGAAAAGATACTTGAAGACTTTGGTATGTGGCCGGAAGATTTCAAGTCAGAAGAGTTTGGTGAGTATGTTATCAAGTTGATAGAAGATAACTCAGGTAAAACCACCGATGGTATATTTGCGCCTTGGATGGTCTACAAGGAAGAGTTTTTATCAATGGGTGGTCATGATCCAATAATGAAATCAGCAAGAGAAGACTCCGACGTATTCAATCGTATGAAATTGGATGGGTTTACATTTGTACAACCTTGGGATTCCTTGGTGTATCATTTAACTGGCCGCGGCGGTCAATTCCAACATGGAAAGATTACACAAGATCATCAACAAAAAAGTGAAGAGTGGCAACGATTGATGGCTAACTCTACCAAAGAGTTTATTAGAAAATGGAATGGATCTGTTAACCACACACCATTAATGCACCCCGTGGTTTCCCCACGGTATGATATGACATTAGTGGTTCATAATTGTGACATGAACTTGTTAGCGACATTAGAACCGTGGTGTGACCAAATGTATTTGACAAATACTCCATCCGATGTTATATTAAATTATATAAATAACGAACAGCCTAATACCTTATTCGATTTGTCGAAAAAAATACATACGTTTGATGGTGAGGTAGTTGGTGATATTATAATTGAATTTGACAAACAGCGACTGACTCAACAATCATTTAACATGATTATGATGTTTTCTGATATCATAAAAGATAGTGGAGAGATTGGATCGTTTGAGTTAGATATTTTTAACGTTACGATAAACAAAATGGAAGAAATTCAAAATAAACTAATTGGAATAACTGACAATTGGTACACAGATAAGTTACTGGAGACAAAATGAAAAGAGCATTAGTTACAGGAATCAATGGCCAAGACGGAAGTTATATGGCCGACCTTTTGCTTGAGAAAGGTTACAAAGTATTTGGTATGGAACGTAGGAGTTCCAGAGAGAACAGAGAAAACACAGGTCATTTAGACGCTGACCCAAACTTTGAGTTTGTCAAAGGTGATTTATCTGATCAGAATAGCCTTCTACGATGTCTAAAAGATAGCTCTGCCGATGAAGTTTATAACTTTGCTGCACAGTCATTTGTTGGTGAGAGTTGGAATACTCCAGAACAGACAAGCGACATAACGGGACTAGGCGTCTTGAGGATGCTCGAGGCAGTGCGAGAGTACGAACTACTATCGGGTAACGTTAGATTCTATCAGGCGTCTTCTAGTGAGATGTTCGGTCGTATGGTTGAGAATCCTGCTACGGAAACCACACCATTTTATCCACGTTCTCCATATGGAGTGGCTAAACTCTACGGCCATTGGATTACCAAGAATTATAGAGAGAGTCACGATATGTTTGCCGTTAGTGGTATCTTGTTTAACCACGAAAGCGAACGCCGAGGAATTGAGTTTGTTACTAGAAAGATTACAGACGGTGTTGCTAGAATCAGTCTTGGATTGGCTGACAGTATTAGCTTGGGTAACCTTGATAGCAAACGAGATTGGGGATATGCGCCAGACTTTGTTGAGGCAGCTTGGAGAATGTTACAACAAGATACTCCTGACGATTATGTTATTGCGACGGGTGAGACTCGTAGTATTAGAGAATTCCTAGATGCTGCTTTCAATGCGGTTTCTATATCTGATTGGACTAATTATGTAAAACAAGATCCACGATACTATCGTCCCGCTGAGGTAGATTACCTTCGTGGTGATTACACAAAAGCAAAAACCGAACTAGGTTGGGAACCAAGAACAGACTTTAATACTTGGGTACAACTAATGGTTGAGAATGACATTAATCTATTACAACAATGAAAGACATCTTTGACTATTTAAAAAACAATGTAACCGTTATAGGATTATCTGCTTCTGCTGGTACAGGTAAAGACTATGTTGGTAAACTTATCAAACAACGTGGCTTCTACAACGTATCATTAGCATGGCATTTCAAGATACATTGTATATCTCATGGTGATGCCACATACGAAGAGGTTTTTGATACTAAACCACCAAGAGTCCGCAGACTCCTTCAGATACTTGGAACAGAACAAGGTCGTGAAGTGTGGGGTGAAGATATCTGGCTCAATACTCTTTTT
>Ga0209631_10004030_pt1 | contig 16514 bp, 17 predicted proteins | sample COG_08_FD_184752 | JGI IMG/M metagenome (GOLD analysis project Ga0209631, IMG submission 184752) | Pelagic Microbial community sample from North Sea - COGITO 998_met_08 (SPAdes) (version 2) | ecosystem: Environmental > Aquatic > Marine > Neritic zone/Coastal water | place: Helgoland, sampling...
CGACTACATAAACCCTGCGTTTCACTACGCAATAGCGTTGCAACTCCATTTGTAGCGCGTCCCCTGATGGGGGCTGAAAGGCCCCCATTATTTATTCTACGAGGTAAATTATGAAAGCGGACTCTAAAAAAGGTTCATTAAAGAACTTTAAGAAAAGCGGCAAGCAAGACATGAAAAATACTGGAAACTTTAAAAAAACCATGTCTCAAATGGGCAAGAACGCGACATTTGGCAACAAGTCTAAGACTCACGCATGAAACGATTACTTGATTACGATGCTGATACTGGCATTCAGACCTGGCACGATTACGACCACCACACTAAAGAAACCGTTATAGCGGAAGTGCAAGACGTGGCGCCGGTACTCGAAGCTAATAAAGTTGCTAGGAATCAGGGGAATGGTGGTGCTAAAGGGCTAAATGAAGTGGCCCAGCGTGGTATTAAAAACAACTGGTGGCACGCGGCGAGCGTTCCTAATTCCGTTATTTTAAAATGGAAGAAAGAGCTAGGCGTTGATATATACAATAAAGATCACCTGCCTGCGGTTAAGAAGTTATTAAACGATCGTGATTGGGCGTATTTGAGGACAGGTACAGGGCGTGTCTGAGTTGTTGGCTGATTGCGATAGAGCAATTGAATACGGCGATTTAGATTTTGCAGGTCATGGGTTATTAAAGGTTCTTTCTCAAGATCCAACTAATCACGAAGCCTGGACAACGTTAGCGCGTTTTTTAATTGATGCTGGCAAAGCGCCTTATGCGTACCCGATAGCGGTGGCGGCGGTAAGTGAAAGCAAGACGTGGCGTAATTTGTTGTTGCTTGGTTCTGTCCAAGCGGTATTACAAGAGGCCAGTGAAGCGTGTAAAACCTTACACCAGGCGCTTGATTTAATGCCTGAGAACGAGCCGGATAGCAATAAAGCCATTGTGTATCGACAATTAGCTAGTGCGTATGTTCAGGGTTATAACTTTAAAAAGACCAAGCATTACGCCAATTTATCGCTCAAGTTAGAAGATCACCACCAACCTAAAACTTCACTGGCGTTTGCTGCATTGCACGAACGTGATTGGGAGCTAGGGTGGAAGTTATACAGATCGCAATTAGGCACAACCACGCAACGCGAGTTGCAAGATTATGGCCTGCCTGAGTGGAAAGGTGAGAAAGACGCTAGCGTTTTAGTGTACGGCGAACAAGGGTTAGGTGATCAAATAGCCTATATGTCAGCGTGTCCGATTACACCATCTCAGATTGTTTGCAACCCAAAACTAGAAACGCTGTTCAGTTTATCGTTTCCGTTTTCTGATGTGCATGGGGCGCAGTTTAGCGACTTCAAAGGGCGTGTTAAAGCAACGCATCAAATATCAATGGCCAGCTTCATGCCTTATGCGGAAATGAAGCAACGAGGCAAATTCTTAAAGCCTCGCAGACAAAAAGAAATTCAATGGGCTGGTTTGTTATCCGCGCAAGGACACAACAAACCAAAGATCGGCATCGCCTGGACAGGTGGAGCGATCAAGTCAGATGGTTGGAAAAACAGAAACCTTACGCTGCATGACTTAAAACCAATATTAGAACTCGATGCGACGTTTGTTAGCTTGGAATATAAAGACCGCACCGAAGAAATCGATCAGTTTAAAAAAGAAACCGGCATTACAATCCACGATTGGCCCTGGGGTTCAATGTCAAATAATTACGACGACCAAGCAGCATTAGTTAATTGTTTGGATATGGTGGTATCAGTACCGACAACGATTTATCACTTAGCCGGAGCGTTAGGCAAGCCAGCAATGGTATTAGTCCACGACCAACCGCATTTCCACGAAGGCATCGCAGGCGATTGTCCTTGGTGGGAGTCGGTGAAATTTTATCGCAGACCAGAATTAGGCACTGAAAACGCTGTTTTAGCGGTTCGAGACTCAATTATTAACAGTTTACGCGATACGCGCACTGGCGAGGTTAAAGTTGGATGAATTTTTACGGATTATTAAATCAACCTAGTATGTTTGAGCAACAATCTGGGTTATCTACAAATCGCGCTAACAACACAAGAATCACTGGAAGTAAAAAATCACAACAAGGTTTTTTAGGGCCGATACCTAATTTTGTTGATAACTCCATTATGACTGAATTGAGCACTAATAATGATGAGGTATTAGGCGGTCAACCGTATCCATTAATCGTTCCAACGCTAACAGCCGAAGAAATAAAAATACTGCAAAACATGGCAGTAAAAGGCAACGCCAGAAACATACCTAAATCAATTAGAGACAAAGCAGCGCAACACGCAATAGAACGAGCTAAGTTAAATTTGCCGCTTTTTTATGAGGATGAGGTTGACGGTCGTTTTCAATTAGATGGTTTGTTGTCGAGACGATGAGAGTTTATATAGGCATAGATCCAAGACAGCCGGTCGCTTTTAACGTGTTGCAATGGTCAATCACCAGGCGCACCAGCAGACCATTAGCTATTGTGCCGTTAGTTTTGCCGACATTACCGATTACAAGAACGGGTTTAACCGATTTTACGTATTCTCGTTACCTGGTTCCTGCATTGTCAGGTTTCCAAGGCATTAGTGTGTTTTTAGATGCTGACATGTTGCTACAGGCTGATATTAACGAGCTTGAAACATTGATTAATCCAGATGATGCAGTATCGGTAGTCAAAAGCGCAAATCGATTTGAATGGCCGTCGATGATGGTGTTTAACAATGAGAAGTGCAAAACATTAACGGCTGATTACATTAACGACGAAAACAATCATCCCAGTGATTTTAGCTGGGCAGGATCGGTTGGCGAGTTGCCTGGCGAATGGAATTTTACCGTAGGTTACGACAAACCTATTGAGCAGCCTAAATTAATTCATTACACCGCTGGAATACCGCATTTCCCTGAGACTAAAGATTGCGATTACGCCGAAGCCTGGACTAAAGAGTTTGATTCGATGGTGGGTAATTGCAGTTGGTTGGAATTGATGGGCGACTCGGTACACGCCGAGCTAGTCCTAAATAACATAACGGAGAGACGAAAAGCATGGCAATCTCGACATACAGTGAATTAAAAACAGCCATTGCTGATTGGACTGCGCGAGACGATTTGACCAGTTACATTGATAATTTTATCGATCTTGCTGAAACCTATTTAAAACGTGCGCCATCATTGCCGCGTTTGCCGGAGATTGGTGGCGTTCGAGGTAACATCACGCGATTGTCAGGCTCGCTTTCGACTTCAGCTAATACGCTTGATTTACCGGCTGATTATTTGGACTCGTACCGACTGACATTAACCTCAAGTGGGGTGACCGGTGTAATACGTTACGTCGATCCAACGCAATTGAGCATTTATCAACGTGATGCGGCTGGTTTGCCGAGGTGGTACACCATATCGGACAAAATAGAATTTGATTGCACGCCGGACTCAACTTATACCTACGAGCTAAGTTATTTTCCGAGCGTAACGGGTTTAAGCGCGTCTAATACAACAAACTGGATATTAACGGACTATCCTGATGTGTACTTAGCCGCGTGTCTTTTTCATGCGTTTCGTTTTACTCAAGACGACGCAACCTCAAAAGATTGGCTAGATCAATACAAGGTGGCTGCCTGGTCCGCATCTGAGACGTATCGGCAAGGGCGGGTCAATCAAGGGCCAATTAGCGTAAAAACGGATTCAATTAATCCATGATAAAACCAACGACTTTAAAATTTGGCGAGTGGTTGCCCGATCAAGCTGCTTTGTCTTCGCCAGGCGTAACGGAAGCGCAGAACATACAACCACATGGTACAGGCTTTCGCAGTTGGGGTTCACTTGCCGTTGATTCAACAGCGTTAAGCGATAAAGCCAGGGGCGCAGTTGCAATGATTGATGGCGACGCTAATGTGCGCATGTTTGCCGGTGATGCGACAAAGTTATACCGATATGATGGTGGAACTTACACCGATAAATCAAAGTCAGGCGGTTATAACAATGACACGCTTGATAATTGGAATTTTTTAAAGTTTGGCACGCAAGTAATTGCAACTAATTACGCAGATAATATACAAATAGGCCCGATTGACGGCTCATCTGATTTTGCCGATCTCGGTGGAAGTCCCCCAAAGGCTCGTTTTATCACAGGCGTGCGTTCTTTTGTGGTAATCGGTGATATTTTAAGTGGTTCCACCGAGTACCCTACAAGAGTGCAATGGTCAGGCCAAAATAACGAAACGAGTTGGGGGACTGTCCCTTCTACACAAGCTGATTTCCAAGATCTAGTCGGTAACGGCGGCAAAATAATGGCGATTACTGGCGGTGATATTGGCGTGATATTTCAAGAGCGCTCGATATGGGAGATGCGCTACGAGGGGCCGCCTTTAGTTTGGTCGTTTAATGAGGTTTCGGTCGGAATTGGCACGCCTTCTGAAGGTTCTGTGGTGCGTTACGGCAATAGTGTTTTCTTTTTATCAGAATCCGGCTTTCAGCGTTACGACATAGGAAAAGGCACAACACCAATTGGCGACCAAAAGGTTGATCGCTGGTTCTTGGACCGGGTGAATAAAGAAAGTTATTACACCATTTCATCTGCAATCGATCCCGCAAATTCTAAAGTAGTTTGGTCGTATGCCAACGGTGCATCGGGTAATGATGAATTGTTGATTTACGATTGGAAGTCAGGGCGCTGGGGTTATGCGGTAATCGACACAGAAATTATATTTGATGGCTTATCGCCAGGTTACACGATGGACTCGTTAGATTCGGTGGGTGGCAACACTTATACGCTCGATAGTTTGCCAGCATCACTTGATTCTGATTTGTGGAAAGGCGGTGCAGCTGGTTTATATGGCTTTAATACCAGCCATAGATCAGGCGATTTCACCGGAACAGCTTTAACAGCACGCTTAGAAAGTGAGGAAGTGGGAAGCGAAAACACCAATATTTTAACGTGCAACAACGTATTGCCGTTAGTTGAGGGCTCAACCGCTATTAATACCGTCTATGTGGCCACTAGAGCCAATCAAAACTCAGACATTACTTACTCGTCGGGTGTGACGGTTAATAGCGCCACAGGGCAACACAATTTGAGAAAGAGTGCGCGTTATATGCGATTTCGAGTTGATATTGCCGGTGGTTTTGATCATGCGCTTGGCGTTCGAGCCAACATAGCAGCGAAAGGACTTAGATAATGGCCAACCCTTATAGCGAAGCGTTATTAGATACAGTCACTAGCACTGGCATCACTGGAACGATGATGCGTGATTTTGTAAATAAGGCAAAACCTACAAGCCAAGAGGACGCGTTATCAAAAATTGATGAATTTGTTACAAACCCTGGTATGCGTGGTTTTGTAAGAAACGAATTTTCTAAACCTAATTATAATTTATCTGGTCTTTTAGCTACGGCAGAAGGGCAAAAGCCAGAAAATCGTGCAGCAAAACGCCAAGCTGATGCGTTATCAGAAGCAGGTTTTAGCCCGACTCCATTATGGAACTTACCCGACAACGTAGAAGCGGCGGCCTATTATGTAAACCCAGCTCAGTTTGACGCAAAAGAACTCCCTTATAATATGGTCGGAGTTGGCGCAACTAATTACGGCGTCGATTTAGATAACGTCACAGACCGATTTCAGAACATTTGGGAAACTTATGGACAGTATGCCGAAGGTGTAAAGCCCTGGTCAGAAAGCCCCATTCCTGAATCAGAAGCCAAAATGGGTGGCAATAAGTCTATCTGGAACGGGATGAAAGACTTTTTAGGGCCGCAAGGTGGCGGCTCGCGTGGTCGTTATGGCCCCGAAGCGGCGGCAGCTTATGAGAATTATTTAAAAACAGGTCAGATCAGTGATGCTTTGCCTGTTGGTTTTGCCTTTGACGCTTTTGATTACGGCGGCCGATATACTGGAAACAAATTCCAGAATAAAAAAGGCTCAATATTTGATCGATTTGTGGCGCCAGCGCTAACTATTGGCGCATCAATTATTAATCCCTATTTAGGCGCGGCGACTGCTGCAACAATCGGCGGCATACAAGGAAAACCGATAGGTGATATTGCGTTAGATGCGGCGCAAGCTGGAGCGGCTGGTGCTGGCGCGGGAATAGTGAGAGGTGCTGGCGGTTTTGCTAATTTAAGTCCAGGGCAAATTGCAAAATTAACAGCGCTTACAGCAGGAAATACATTAGCCACTGGTTTGCGAACAGATTTTGATCCAGCATTAACAGGATTGACAGCCGCTACTACATCCGGCGGCTTAAGCTCGGCGGCTGGCGCGTTAGGTGACGTGTTACCCGATGCAATTACAGATATACCAGGAAACATAGGCGACGCATTAGGAAACCCGATACAAGGCATTAGAGACGCATTACCTGATTTTATGACAGGCGCATCTAATTTGCCTTCTAACATACCTGAAGGCGCTTTTGATTTAGAGGGTGCATTAACTGGTCAAATACCAGATCCGTTATTTCCAAATGGCATACCAATTGAAACAAATTCTGGCTATTACCTTCCTAACTGGCGTAACGCATCTAATCAGCTCGTCGATAATCCATTAGTAAATTTAAACAATTCCTATATAGCAAATACTTTAAGCCCAGATGATGTTAATTACTTTGATACCAGCCCAAATGTTAATCGTGGACTTTTTAACGATAATTTTGTTGCAGCAGAAAATAATCCGTTTGATTATGTAGGAACAAATACAATCCCAGGATTTGATGTTGCTAATCCTGTTCCTGGTTTTTCTTCTGTAGTGGCGCCGACTGTCGATATACCAGCCTCGACAACATCATTAAGCCCAACAGCACCAGGCCAAGGTTTTGTAAGCCCTGATTACAGCTTGCCAATATTAACACCGGAGGAACAATTAACTAACAGTTTGTTTCCTGAAGGCAGTACGGCAGACACAACATTACAAAACAATATTAATCCTTTTTTAAGAAGCGACAGTTTTATACCGCCAGAAATACCCGATCCTGCTGTTGATACGTTATTTGGCGAAGGTCAGTTTAATGTCAATAATCCTTTTGCAGACCAACCCAATTACATCGACGAATTTACTTTAGAGCCAGATTCAATTTTAGACAAAATAAAAGACAATCCATTTGAAGCAACCAAGCTCGCGCTAGGGGCGGCTAGCGAGTTTTTTCCTGATGAAACTGCAACTGCAACCGCAGGCGCAAGCGGCAATCCTTTTCAAATGCCACAAGCTCCAGCAGTAACAGGGCGTCCAAGGATGCCGTATGAATTAGGCTTTACGCCGATGGAATTTACACCAATCAACTATCGTTCTTTTTATAATCCTTTTATGGGAGTATGACATGGCCCTCGAATACGCCAATTATCGACCGAATTTAAACCCATTGAATATGGGTGCAACTAACATGAACGCGCCAGGCATGATCACAACCAGCGCAACAACATCCCCCTATGCCGGCCAACGACCGTATTTAGACGAAAGTTTTGCAGAAGCACGCAGACTTTATGAAACTGGTGGTCCAAAAGGTTTTGGGCAATCAAAATTCGCAGATTTTAGTGCACCAACCGAAACCGCGTTGCAAAACATACAAAACACCGCAATGGCTGGTAGCCCAAATATTGGTATAGGCCAAAACTTACTAGGGCAGACATTGTCAGGCGATTTTTTAAACTCAAATCCTTACTTAGACCAAATGTATAACCAAGCAGCTGATAATGTCACACGAAACTATCGTGAAGCGGTTGCGCCGTCTATTGGCGCTAATGCAGATGCGCAAGGTCGTTTTGGTTCAGGGTTATATCAAAACATGATGGCTAATTCGCAACGTGAGCTAGGCGATTCTTTAGGACGCCTTGCAACCAATGTTTATGGGCAAAATTACGCGACCGAAAGAGGCCGACAAGATTCGGCGATGGGCAAAATACCAGGCATGGCTAACCTTAATTATTTTGACGCAAGCCAACTATTAGGCGCTGGTAAAATGCGCGATGAGCAGGCGCAAAATCAATTAGCCGACCAATACAATCAATATATGTTTGATCAAACCAGACCGACAAGAGCCTTGCAAGATTATCAAAATGCAATCACTGGCAATTTTGGTGGTACTAGTGTTATGCAACAGCCCGATTATGCGGATAAGACCATGAGAAATATTGGTGGTGGAATTGGTATAGCTGGCGGTTTGATGGATTTGTACAGCAACTATAAAGCATTAGGTACGTAACAATGGCAGAAATTAAAGATTATTCAGTCACAGCTGATGATAACAACTCGGCAAGTCCAAATGGTATGCCTGAGAACATGGCCCCATCTGGGGTCAATAATAGCTGGCGTGAATCGTTTGCCAGAGTCAAACGCTGGTATGAGGACATCAACGGCACTAAAAGCACAACAGGCAGCTCTAATGCTTATGTATTAGCAGCAGCTCGAACAGTAACGGCGTATGCCCAGGGCGATGCGTACATGTTTAGAGCCAATCACGCCAACACTGGTGCGGCAACTTTAAACATTGATTCAGTTGGTGCGGTGGCAATCGTTAATAACACGCAATCTGCATTAGCCGCTGGCCAAATACAGGCAGGCGGTATTTACTTGGTTGCTTATGACGCGACTAACAGTAAATTCCAACTAGTAGGTGCGTCAGCAACTTCTGCTAGTGGCGATAATATATTTGTGTTTAACGCCAGCCCTTCGGTAACTTTAAGCAACAGCACCGCAGAAGATTCAGATGGTGGGCGCGAAAGCACTATCCAGTGGAAAGGTTTACAGTCAGGTTCCGAAGAATCCACGCTAGTTAAGATCATTGGTTCGCATGACGGTTCGAGTGACGACCAAAAAGGCAAGTTACAAATTTATACTAATGATGGAAGTGATGGCGACAGCCCGACTCTCCAGGTAACTATTGATAGTGCTGGATTATGTACTTTAGTCGGAGCGGCAAGCATTGGCGGCTCGCTAACAGTTGCAGGAGCTACTCAGCTTAATTCGACCGTAACAGTCGGAGCTGACGATCAAGGTTACGATGTGATTCTTTATGGCGATACGGCGTCTGCCAATGTCACCTGGGATACTTCAGTCGATGATTTAATTCTAAATGGCGCGGCTGGCTTAATTGTGCCAGATGGCCAATTAACATTAGGTTCTACGGCGGTAACGTCAACTGGAGCTGAGTTAAATTACAACGATACAGGGGCCGCTGTTGGAACAGTTGTGGCAAGTAAAACGGTCACAGTTGATACTAATAAAGACGTTTCTAGTTTTAGAAACATCACGCTTACTGGCGAGTTAGACGCTGGCTCTTTAGACGTATCAGGAAACGCCGATATAGATGGTACGCTTGAAGCAGATGCAATTACTTTAAACGGCACAGCATTAGGCAGCTTGTATTCTCCTATTGCAGGTTCTAGCTCAATAGTAACCACTGGAGCTTTGGACGCTGGAAGTATTACAAGTGGCTTTGGCTCTATAGACAATGGCTCATCAGCTATTACAACCACTGGAGTTATTACAGGCGGTACAATAGAAGCTACAACTGACACAGCAGCAGGTGATAATGCGGCAGTAGGTTACACAAGTGCCGAAGGGTTGATACTTACTGGGCAAGGTTCAACAAGCGATGTAACAATTAAAAATGATGCTGATGTTACGGTATTAAGCATACCAACAGGAACAACTAACGTAGGTATAGGGACGACTAGTCCTACAACGCAACTTACGTTAAGAAACAATACCTCAGCTATTGCACCTATCGTAACGCTATTAAATGATTCGTTTATAGGCAGCGAAGGTGCAGCCATTGACTTTACTTACTCACAAACACAACCCGTTGGTGCAAGAATTAGCTCTGAGAATGATGGGAACTTTGCTGCTGATTTAGTCTTTTCTACCAAGACTTCAGGTGCAACAGGTAACGCATTATCAGAACGTATGCGTATAGACAGCGGCGGCAATGTAAGTGTTGGGACTACAAGTGCAGTTTCAAACGCAAGACTGGCTGTTGAAAGAATCGGAGGTGTGGGAAACGAAGCTGCTATTGGATTTACATCTAGTGGAACAGCTAAATGGAAAATTGGAAATAACGCATCTGATTCTTTTGTTGTATACACGCCATCTAATGTAGGCGTTTATATTAATTCAGGAGCAACATCATGGACAGCTACATCAGATGAAAGACTAAAAAATATTACTGGCAATATTGAAAATGCTTTAGATGCTGTTCAAACATTAAGAGCAGTTAAATTTACATGGATTGCAGATGACGAAAATAAATCTCAAGTAGGTTTAATTGCACAAGATGTTCAAGCTGTATTACCAGAAGTTATAACAGAAGATGCAGAAGGATATTTAGGTATTAGATATACGGAAACAATTCCACTTCTTGTAGCCGCCATACAAGAGCAACAAACAACTATAGAAGCGTTAGAAGCAAGAATAACCGCACTGGAGGCAGGATAATGGCTAATACATACACATGGGAATTTGTACAACTAGATACAGCACCAACGGAGGGTTCGTTAAGTGACGTAGTTAAATCTATTCACTGGCGTATTACTGGCGTAAGTGACACAAGAACCCCAAATAACACTACGTCAATCTACGGACAAGCAACCATAGGTGATGCAGACGAAGACAGCTTTACAGCGTTTAACAGTTTGACTGAGGATTGGTGTAAAACGCAGGTGCTAGCAAACACAGATAAAACAGAAGCAGAGCTAAAGGCTGACATAGATACACAACTTACAGAATTAGACACGCCTACATCTGTGGGCAAGTTACCTTCATCTTGGTAAAAAGGACGTAAAATAATGTCATTATTAAGATTCGGACAAGCATTAGGCCAAACATTGCGCGGCCTACCAGAAAATCAATTGGTTAGGGGCGGTTTAGGCTTAATGTCGGCTAACGCTCCAGGGCAAAGAACGCCAGTTGATCAACCTGGTTCATTCCTAAAAGGGATGCTGTCTGCTAATGCGTTGCGACAAAATCGTTTGCTGCAAGAGGAGCAGGCGAAAGAAAGAGAGCGCCAGGAAGCGCAACGGATAGCGGCTGATCAATTTTTTACTAATTTAGCAATGCAACGACAAAATCAAGCAATGGCAATGAGGGCGCAACAAGAAATAGGGCAGATGCAAACGCCGTTTAATGCCGCTGATATGCGTGCAACTTTACCAGCCGATATGCAAGCTCGAAGCATGGGCGACGTTGGCCAACAAACGCCAATACATTCAGCGCCACCAGTAGAAATACCAGCAATGAGTCCGACGGAAATGGCGTTAGCGTCTGGCGTGCCTGGCATACGAAACAAAGCATTCGAAGCAATGTTAAAACAAAACGAAAATCGTGGTGATTTAGGTATTAATGATATGACGCCATCTAATTACACGCCTAGCTCTGTTGCTGAGTTTATTAGCTTAATGCAAAAAGGAGATCCGCAGGGTGCGTATGCTCAATTAGTGCCTATTGATGGATTTAAAGAAATAGTGCAAGGCGGTCGAACTTATTTGGCCGCAAGGACAGGAGATGGTTCTTTTGATTTTAAAAATATGACGCTAAGCCCTGATGATCCACAATTTAAGTCTACACAAACTCTAGTTGCAAATGCTAGAAAAAGCGTAGACGCTACTGAAGAATTGACTAACACAAATATGACAGATATAAATTATCTTGTGAACAATCTTGCGGGTTCTACTGCTGGTGAGTGGTTTGGCAAAAAAAGAGCGCAGGTTCCAGGTACATTAGAAGCAGATTGGTACAATACATTTGATACAGTAAAAAGCTCAACATTTTTAGCTGGTCGTGAAGCGTTAAAAGGCGGCGGTACTATTACTGATTACGAAGGTAATATGGCCCAGCAAGCATTAAATAAAATGAATATTGTTACATCAAAAAAAGAATTTATTAAAAATGCTCGATCGTATCAAAAATATTTGTTGCGTGGGCTTGCAAAAATGCAATATATAGCAACAAATTCTGATTTCACCTCCGGCAAAACAAATGGCGTAATACCACAAAATGTTAAAGATCAAATTGATCGCGACGTTGACAGGCAAATGGCAAGTTTTGAAAGCAGTTTTGCAAACGCCGAGCAGCAAGTAAACGCAACAGGCGTTGGCGAAATAGAGGGAGACATCACATATAGAGGCAGAGCTTCAGCTAATACAGGTGCAGACTAATGGCAAGACGAGCAATTTTTAATCTTTCTAATGGCCAAAAAGTATCTTACGACATAGAAGGCGCGCATCCGAGCGCAGAAGAAATGGCGTATGTAAGACAGCAAGAAAACGATCCTGATGCTATTTACCATAAACCTTTTGGAGCCTTGTCTAATATTGCGCAAAGCCTCACTTTAAATCAAGCCGATGAAATTATGGGCGGTGTTGGCGGTGCTTATGAGGCTTTAACTGGCGGTGATTTTAGCGAAGGTTATCAGCGAGTAAGAGACGCAGAGCGTGAGCGCTTAGAAATGCAACGCACTTACAATCCAGCAATGAGCAGATTTTTAGAAATAGCGACGCCAATGGGTGTTGCCGGTTTGCTTACAAAAGCACCTGCTGTTAAAAAAGGTATAGACGCATATCAAAAATCTGGCGAAGCGTTGGGGCCAGGGTTAAAAACAGCCAGAAACGCAGGTACATTTGGTCTTTTAGGAGGGCTTTATGGGCTTGGAGAAAGCACCGCACAAACTCCAGCAGAAATAGCGACCGATGCGATGTATGGCGCTGGAATGGGCGCGGCTTTGCCGGCTGTTGGTACGCCTTTATTAGCTGTTTCTCAAAAAGTTGGCGGTTTAATCGGTTCAATAGCTAGACCTTTTATTGAAGCTATTAAAAAACCAAAAAATGCAGGCGCCAATCAACTTAGGGAGGCGTTAGAAAAAGATCAAATTCCAGTAGAGCGATTAGCAGATGAATTAGAAAAATTAGGCCCAGAGGCAACAGTCGCTGATTTGTCGATAGCGCTTGGCATGGAGGCCGCTAATGTGCGCAATTTACTAAGAAGGATGCGTATAGAAGATGGCGATTCTTTGACTGAATTTACCACTAAATTTATTGGTCGCGATTTGACAGCGCAATCCAGATTGCAGGATGACTTAGCTGATTTGTTAGGATTCCCGAGCATCAAAGGTTTGAACGTAGTAAGAGCTAGTGACGAAGTTAAAACAGAGCTGGCGAAGATGGGGCCGCAATACGAAGAGGTCATGGAAAACACGACTATTAGAATGTCGGACGTTTTGCGCCGAGTGTTAAATAAGCCGGCTGGTAAAGACGCTTTACGAAAAGCAAAAACCAACATGGATAATGAAGGAATCCCAGGGTTTAACGAACAAATGGAGCTAGATGGCGATATTTTAAAAATGACTGAAACGCCAACGCTTAGGACATTAGACCAAGTAAAACGATCTTTAGATGAAAGAATAAATCAATTAATGGGTGGAAATGTAGCAGACAAAAACGTTTCTGAAGCTCGCAGGCTTATGAAAGTTAGAAAAGAATTAGTTGATGAGCTAGATCGTCAAAGTATGGTCGATGGCAGTAGTGTTTACAAAGAGGTGCGAGATAATTATGCGCCTGGTTTAGAAGCGCAAGCCGCGTTAGACAGAGGGTTCGATTCTTTTGGTGATTTATCAGAAAATATAATGAAAGAATTAACCAATTACGGCGAAGCTGGAAAAAAAGCCTTTCAATTTGGCGCAGCACGCAAACTTCTTGAAAGAATAAATAGTCGAAAAGAGAAAAACCAAGCCTGGTCGCCAACTTTAGACGAAAAAGAAAAAATAAAAATAATTTTTGGTAAAGATGCAGATGCGTTTATCGACGCATTAGAGCGAGAGGCATCATTTAATATGACTAAAAATGCTGTTTTAAAAGGATCTGTTACCGCAGATAAACAGCAGGATATTTTAAGGGCTGGGCCTATGCAACAAGCTGTTGAAAAAGCCAGTGAAGCATTGACGCCAGACATGAATCGCATTAATCCGCAGATCAGAAGTTTGTTAAGTTTACCGCCGCGACAATTACAGCAGGAATTAACAACATCAAATCCAATAATAGACGCGACAGTAAACAATTTATTTAATCCGACAATGCAACGTGGGTTATTAACTGGCGGTGGTGTTCCTAGTACAGCGATAGGGCTGGACTATCTAGGGATGGGAATGGGTGATCAGAGAAAATATGGAGCTAACCAATAATGAGCCTAGCCCCAGGTTCCCTACTAGCACAAGTACGACCCTCGAACACAACAGCCGCCACCGCCTTTACCGCAGTGATTCAAACAGAAATCCTGCGCGTCGTCATTGCGAACACTACCGGCTCGGCTGCTACCTTTCGCCTATTCCATGACGTAGGCGGTTCGACCTACGATGAGTCCAACGCATTAGCCTGGGACGTCTCTATCGCTACAGGCGCGATCAACGACGCATTGCAAGCCTATGGCTCAGGATCAGGGTTCACATTGCTCCCAGGCGACACGTTGGGCGTACGAACTAGTGTAAATAGCGCGCTAACATTTAACTTTTATGGCGTGGTCGCAAGTAGTCGCTAAAAATTTAATTTTAAAATTGCATCTTTAGTTACTTTTGGTTTTCCACGAGAATCAATAATGTGTTTTATTTTTAACTTACGCAAATACTCACATTGCTTTTTCTTTTGACGCCAGCCAGTTAGCTCACGAATATCGTTTTCATCTAAAAATTCAATAGCCATTATTTTATCCTAAAACGGTATGTCGTCGTTTAAAGGCGCGTCGTTTTCAGGTTTTGGCGCAGGCTTTAAAGCATCTTTTGGCGTGAATTTAAAATTTAATGCTGGCCTATTAGGTTTAGCGTCAGGATCACGTTTCCATGCGCTGACCCGATATTCGATGTTATTGATCGTTGCATCGCCAGTAAAATGCGGGTGTTTTTCAGTTGAGCGTTTATCGTTTTTCCAAATAGCTCCCTGGTTATTGTTATCATAATCACTCATTTAATTACCTCCAAAACAGTATAATTAGTTGATGGTTTTGTGTATTTATCTAAATCAATGTCATCGCCAAGAGCTGCTTTTATAGTCAACTCAATCAGCTTTTTATCTATCCCGCCTTTTCGCGTCCTACGTTGAACTTTCAAACCCATACCCTGATAGCTTTTGCGTTCATCAAGATCAGCTAATATTCCATCCTGCGCGGTTTTCATCATTTCAGCAGCTTCTTTTGCAAGCTCTTTGCCTTTTAAATATTGCTCTACTAATGGAGCTAAATCGTCAGGCAACGGCTCGTGCGTTGATAGCTCATTCTCATTCAAATCCATCAACGGCTCAAAATCCTTCCAGGCTAGTTTTAATTTCTTTTGTAACAGCTGGTCGGGAAAAACATCTACAAGGTATATTTCACAATCGTCAGGGTTTCTGACCGCGTAAATACACTTGTCTGCTTTCGAAACCATCAATTGATGCTGGATCTGATACTGGTGCGCTAAGATAACACGACCTTCCATAGCCCATTTCACAGTAGCGTTATTAGACTGAGGCGCCTTGATTTCTAAAATTGTATCTCGTTCCCAGCTAATCCCATCCAAACTTGCCAAAAACTTACCTCGAACCAAAACTTCAGGCTCAAATTCAAGATCTGTTTTCAACTCAACTTGAGCTCTTATAATTGGCTCAAGCCGATGGCCTTCCTTCATCGCCTGGCTAACAAAAGGGTTCACATATCCTAACTTTTGTTTGGCAAGGTCTGTTGGGTTGCGAGGAAAGTACGGGTTGACTGACATTACAGCTGGTGCCTCGCTAGCGCAGAAATGCTTTTTGCGCACCTCCAACCATTCCTGGCTACCCTGTTCTAAATTAAGTGTTTCTGGAAACATCAGCTTTCTCCTCAAATCTTTTTAAGACTTTTTCATATTTGTTTTTTGGTAATTTATCAAGTGTTGCAATTTTGTAAAAATTTAAAACTTTTGACTCATCAACATCACTTTTTTTTATTAATTCAGACAAAACATCATGCTCGGTTTTATTAATAAGCAATGGCACATCTTTTTCTGGCCCGGGTAACGCATCATCAACATCGCCAACACTTTCTGGCTCTAAATCAATGCTTTCTTTTGCGCCATAAACATCGAGTCCTAAACCAAACATAGCTAAACATTTAACAAGGCATCGCATTTTTGAATCGTTTGTTTGCCGGCTGTTTGGCTGATTGATAGCGTTGTTTTTATTATCCATACAGGGCAACCACATGTGCCGTTCATGGCTTTCAATAACAACTCTAACCCTAACTTCAGCCGACCCATCTGGATATTGTAAATATGGCACGCCACCAAAATCCTCAAATTGATAGATGGCGTTAGGGTAATTTTCCAAAACAAATTGCCAGGCTTGGCTCCAAGTCAAATACGTTAAACTCATTTTCTTAGCGGTGTACTTTGAAACGTCAATAGCAGATAACTTTTTAAATATGTCATCAAAAGTTTCTGGTTTTGTTTTTAAATCAGTAATGTCATCCATTACGCTATCTCCGCCATATCAGTTTGATCATCATGCCCATCCCAATAATCATCAAGGTTATCAGCCAAATCGTCGTATTGATTG
>Ga0209631_10004039_pt1 | contig 16475 bp, 14 predicted proteins | sample COG_08_FD_184752 | JGI IMG/M metagenome (GOLD analysis project Ga0209631, IMG submission 184752) | Pelagic Microbial community sample from North Sea - COGITO 998_met_08 (SPAdes) (version 2) | ecosystem: Environmental > Aquatic > Marine > Neritic zone/Coastal water | place: Helgoland, sampling...
CCGCGCCAACTTCTGCAGTTGCCCGGCCGAACCCAGCCAGTACTGCCGTCAACAAAGAGAAACGCCCATCCCACAGCAGGGTCATCATGCGGCGAATTGGTGACGCCCCCAGCGAGATAAGTTGTTCAGCATACTCGGCCCATAAATCATCAATAATCTGGCGGCTCAACGCTGAGATGATTGGAATAACCAAAATAGTTTGAGCAATAATCATGGCAGTTGGACTGAATAAAAGTCCTAAAACCCCAAATGGTCCCGATCTGGATAACAACATGTAGACAAACAGCCCGACAACGACTGGTGGCAATCCCATCAAAGCATTTAATATGACTATAAGTATTTTTCGACCAGGAAACTTGAATAAAGCAGATGCTGCACCCAGAGGCATGCCAATCAGGGTTGCAATAAGAACAGCTATGAGGCTGACCCATAGAGAAAGTCCAACAATTATCAGCAATTCATTATCAGCTGAGGTTAATAGGTAAATGGCATCGAAAAAAATATCCATGTTATATTATAAAAATAAAGAAACACATAAACACATAAAAATAATAAAACTTCATATTTATAATTGATAAGAGCCTCTGGCACTTAAGGAGAGGTTTTGATGGGGTGGGGGGGGAGAATTGAGGGGGAGTTCTACAAGATGAATGTGTCAATCGTTAACTAAGTCGTACTCTGTGTTGCAAATTAGACTCTATTTTTGTTGAATCCCAGAGCTTTAAGCACAGCAAAGCAATAAGTTGATATTGTGGTTATTTTAGTAATTTTTTCTAATAATTCTTTTGAATTGGTAAAGTAAAGAAATAGGGATAAAACGCTATGCAAGTAGATTTAAAAGTTGTTCAGCTTTTGTCATCTCGGTTGTGTCATGATCTAGTTGGACCCGCTGGTGCCGTTCAAAACGGTATTGAATTATTTGAAGAAATGGGCTCTGAGGACGGTGAGGGTGCGCTTAAGATAGTCTCTTCCAGTTGCGAGCAGCTATTGGCGCGGCTTTCTTTCTTTCGTCTGTCTTTTGGTCAAGGAGGTCTAAGCGGCAGGAAATCTGCTATTGATGAAGCTCACGACCTGGCTCAAGCCTTCCTTGTAGGCGGGCGTATCTCTCTAGATTGGCCACCAGACATTGGTGCAAAAACAGGTAAGGCCATCACTGGTCCCGTCATCAAGCTTCTCCTAAATATGATTTTAGTTGCTATTGACGGACTTCCACGTGGTGGTGTTCTTAAAGTATCATTTATGAGTGTTGGCAATTTACAGCAAGAGCCAGAAATTGTCATGGGAGTAAAGGCTTCTGGTGCAGGTGCTTTTCTTGATGAGGATATGCAATTAGCTCTTACCCCTGGGCGTATGATTCAGGGTGAGAAGGGCTTGAACGCTCATAATATACACGGCTTTTTCTGCCAGCGACTGGCAGAAGAACAATTATCAAAAATTGAGCTTTCCTTAGCTGAGGATGAAGTAAAACTTTCAGTTCTTGTGCCACATTAAAATGGATAATGCATTTTTTGATACCGTATTTAAAATATTACATTGGTGCGAGTGACGAATAAGTCACTTAATCAGCAGGATATGATCAAAGAAAATGATGAATTTAACTCTATGTAAACTGGGATGCTCACTCGTTTTTTTTATTCACGTCTAGCACCTTTTGGTATCAAGCTTAGGTGTCCGCTTCTTTAGCTTCTGGCCCTCGTAATACATAACCCTGCCCCCAAATGGTTTCGATGTAATTTTCGCCACCAGTTGCGTGACCCAACTTCTTACGTAGTTTGCAAATAAATACATCTATTATCTTCAACTCTGGCTCATCCATACCACCATATAGGTGGTTCAGAAACATTTCCTTAGTCAGAGTTGTGCCCTTACGTAGTGATAATAATTCCAGAATGCCATATTCCTTGCCTGTTAAATGGACATGGCGGCCATTAATTTCGACTGTGTGAGAATCAAGATTCACCGCTAATTTTCCAGTGCGTATAATGGATTGAGCGTGTCCCTTCGAGCGCCTTACAATCGCTTGAATTCGAGCCATTAATTCGGCCTTATTGAAAGGTTTGGTTAGATAGTCGTCTGCACCCGTTCCTAACCCTTTTACTTTATCATTGGCATCAGTCAATCCAGACAAAATAAGAACAGGAGTTTCTACACGAGCATCACGAAGACGTCGTAAGACTTCAATGCCATCAATATCAGGAAGCATTAAATCTAAAATGATAATATCATAATCATATAGTTTCCCAATCTCCAGACCGTCTTCGCCAAGGTCTGTGGCATCTACTACCATTTTCTCCGACTCAAGCATCATTTTTAGACTCTGCGCGGTCGCAGGATCGTCTTCAACAAGAAGTACCCGCATCAAAGTAATCTCCCAATTACATTCAGATTCTCTATATTAACCTCAAATCTTAATCTTTTGTTAAGCTTTATTCACGTTCTCTGCTTAATTAAAATTATTATACTAATTGTTAAAGTCTTAATTGAATAATTAACTTTATTTAAAATTGGAACTAAAAATGAAGATTGAATGTCAAATAATTAACTTTATTGCGGGGTCGGATTGAAACTTCCAACGGAAAATATTCTTAAAGAAATAGAGCGTTTGCCTGAAAAAACTGTGTACGGGCGGGTATCGGGTATTGTTGGTCTGATGGTCGAGGTTGAGGGCGTCGTGGGCGAGTTGTCCATTGGCGAGCGTTGTAACCTTGTTGGACGGGGCGACCGCAGTGTGATGTGTGAGGTTGTCGGCTTTAAAAATGAGAGAGCGCTTTTGATGCCTTTTGGTACACTTGATGGTATTGGCCTGGGGTCACGCGCGGAGGTTAGTGTCAGCGATCCTCTAATTTATCCTGATTTAAGCTGGGTGGGCCGGGTTATTAACGCCTTTGGTGAGCCAGTTGATGGAAAAGGACCATTAGTCAAGGGTGCGCAGGCATATCGCGTACACTCAAAGCCGCCCCACGCCCATGAACGTCAGCGTGTTGGTGGCAAGATTGACCTTGGAATTAGAGCCTTAAATACTTTCTTAACCTGTTGTCGTGGTCAGCGGATGGGTATCTTTTCTGGTTCAGGTGTTGGCAAGTCGACAGTTATGTCTATGATGGCACGCCACACGGATGCTGAAATCAGTATCATTGGATTGATCGGGGAGCGTGGCCGTGAGGCAAGAGAGTTCATAGAGGATGATCTTGGCGAAGGTGGTATGGCACGTAGTGTTGTTATCGTTGCTACCTCTGATGAACCTCCCTTGGTACGCCGTCAGGCGGCCTATGTGCAAATGGCTATCTCCGAATTCTTTCGTGACCAGAACAAGGACGTCTTATGCCTTATGGATAGCGTTACGCGTTTTGCCATGGCACAGCGCGAAATTAGTTTATCTGCGGGGGAACCACCTGCATCAAAAGGATATACGCCCTCCGTTTTCGCAGAGTTGCCCCGGCTGCTAGAACGCGCCGGTCCTGGTACTGCTGGTCAGGGCAGTATTACTGGACTGTTTACTGTGCTTGTGGAAGGTGATGACCATAATGAACCAGTTGCTGACGCTGTCAGGGGAATTCTTGACGGTCATATTGTTTTGGACAGGGCAATTGCGGAACGTGGACGCTATCCAGCTATAAACATCCTGAGAAGCGTATCCAGAACTATGCCTGATTGCAATACACCTGAAGAAAATGAAGTTGTTAATAAAGCTCGGAAATATATGTCGACTTATGAAGATATGGCAGAATTGATTCGCCTTGGAGCGTACCGCCGTGGAAGTGACGGAGCTGTCGATGAGTCTATTAATTTTTATCCGGGAATCGAAAAATTTTTGGCTCAAAACATAAACGAAATATCGCCACTAGAATCTTGTTACGAACAATTACGTACTATCCTTAGCATGCCAACTGATGGCACTAATTCAACTGATTCTCCAATTCCTATTCTGTCAAAACCTGATGAGCCACATGCCCAAGAAATAGAGCAGCCAATACAAAGTTCTGAAAGTATAAAGGAGACTGACCAGCCAATTAGTGAGCAGACATTGAGTCTTGATACTTTGAGCGAGCTTAACTCAATTGGCGGACAATGATTTTTATGGAAGCATTATAAATGGGTAAAGGGCTGGAAACGCTTATTCGACTTAACGAGTGGAGTGTTGACCAAAAACGTCGAAAGTTAGGCGATTTATTGCGACTGATTGACGGTTTTGAAGCCGAATTAGAGAAGCTTGAGCAGGATCTGGTTATTGAGCAGGCTGCAGCAGGTGCTGCACCTAATGAAGCTGGGTTTCTTTATGGCTACTATGCAGATAGAGTGATTAATCGTCGTGCTATTATCCAAATGTCTGCACAGCAGTTGGAAAAAGATGCTAATGAAGCCCGCGAGGAAGTATCACAGGCGTATAGAGAGCTGAAAAAATTTAAGACTGCATTAGAAGCTCGCAAGACAAGTGAGAAAGCCGAGCTAGCTAAAAAAGAACAGTCGGAACTTGATGAAGTTGGCATACGAACCTTTAGCCAGAAACGTGCTTAGTGCAGCTTAAGCCGAGAAAGTAGACCAGCATTGTCCCAATTTGGTTGGCAATCTTCAAGCATAACTTCGTGGCGGTCAATGCCATGATGGACTTGATTGGGGGCTGAAATTGATAGCTGAAGCCATCTGGTGACTAGCTCGTTGTTAATATCATTAAGAATCGCCGCAGCTCCTTCCTCTAGCGTTTTCCACTTCATGGTACCAAGTGCGTCTAGATAGCGTCCGAATGATGCGGGTTTAAGAATTGTTTTGTCAGGGACATAGCGAAGATGAATGACGCTACTGTTGACCTCGCCCGAATTTGCCATGTGACCGGTAATAGATATCACATAATCGAGTTTAATGTCTGGGTTGCGATCACAGATTAGTAGGGCCCGTCTTTTGTGAATATCCATACTTGATCCTTAAACTACAAGCCCAACATCTTGAACATTTGCCGGGTTGGAAATATTAATGAAATCTGCAGGAGCAGCTTGAAAGTTGACGCCTCCTTTAAGACTGGATAGATCTGCTGCCTCTCGAAATATAGTGCGGATATCGTTCTTTATGGTGTCCGCCAAGTGAGTATTTGAGCGTACAATAAGCTCAAGGGATTTTCCCTTGTCACGAACCAGTCCATCCATTTGCAAACGTCCAAAGCGGGAGAGTTCGACATCAATAATAAAGCGTGTATCTGAAGTATTATCTTCGTCAGTCTCTTCTTCATTCTGCCTCAACAATAGGCGAATTTGTTGTATTTCATCACCAGTGTTGATTGGGATCAGAGCAACCCTCCAGTCACCTGGGGTTGGCTCTTCAACTATCCGTGATAAAGTTATGAAGTCTTCTCTTATCCGACTACTAACATTAGGCTGATTGCGCTCAATTAGGCGCAGTACTTTTTCTCCAAACCAAGAGTGTAAGTCACCGCCTTTTAGAGCTGAAAGAAAAAAAATCATACTTGATGTTAGAGACGCACCTGGACGTGGGATAATGGAATTAATAAGTTTTTGGGATCTACCTGGGCGGACTTCATCTAAGGATTGAAAGGCTTGCTCAAGCGCAGGCCATTTGCGGGATCTAAAAAGGCATTCGTGAGGGGCTATTACAGCTTGTGTCTCTATAACGGGCACTGAAGGTGCAGAAACCACTTCCAAAGAAATTTTAGTGCCGCGCGGGACACTGGAGGTTTGGGTGGCAAGGACGAAAGCCCCTAATCTCGTTTGAACGATGGGATGCCCAGACGGTGTGCTTCCCGTGATTGTACCTCTAAGGTTGGCACCCTCTGAAAGTATGGGCTTGCTAGTTTTGCTGTTGAGCGATGGCGGGGTCGTAATTGTTGTGGTTAGATTGGGAGGTTGGATGCCTTTAACCTTGACACCTACTTGGCTACCTACTTGCAAATGTCCTAATGCTTTTGTGGCTGATACCGAAGCAACTATAGGGCTCCATAAATTTTGGGTCCCCATTATGTTTCTCATAATCGCTGAGGCCTTAGTTGCAGTGGATATCAATGAATCCATGCGTGTTGTTCTGGAGAAGTCACTTTTATGAAGAGGAGGACCTTTTCCCTTAATTGATTCTATATTAGTGGTAATAGGTGACGTGGACTTATCTGTTGGTGCGTGTCCCTTCGTGCTTGGAGCCTTTGATAAGCTGCTCGTAAATGTTGCTAGTAAGAGGTTTCCCACAGCTAGTTTGGTAGCTGGTGCACCCTGTGCTTGATTTGTGCTCGTTGTGACATTGCCCTGAGTTTTTGTTTTTAAAGAGAGATTCGCGCCATTCAAGCTGTTGATGTGGAACTGTATAAAAGGAGTTTGAGACACCAATTGCATTACAAGAGCGCCACCCTTGGGTAGGCTTATGGCGGACTGTAAAGAAAAATTTCCTATGGGTGTCTGAACTTGAAAAGTGTTTTTTGCTGTTTGGGAGGTTACTGTTGCTTCAACTAACTGCCCAATGGAAAGACTTCCAAGTACACCTGGGGCACCTTGAACAACAGCGACGGGGGTCGAGCTAGAAGTGCTCAGTAGAGACTGCGTTGTTGTTGGTCTAATTGTGCTCATATCCAGCTCTTTTGATATAAATTCATTCCTTCAGTCTCTCAGAGATCCTCTCGACGTCAGTAGCTGCTTCCGTATTGGGAAATTTTGTCAGGATAGAAGATTGACTTTTAATTGCTTCGCGAACCCTATTGTCGCGCCTGATTACGCCAATCAACGGGGGTGAAATTTTCAAGAATCCTTCACACGCTTTCAGCAAGGTGTTGTAGGTTCTTTCACCCTCGCGGGTCGAATTAGCCATATTTATTACAATTCTAATGTCTGCACCTGGGCGCTCCATATGAGTTACTTTTATAAAGGCATATGCATCTGTAAGGGACGTAGGCTCGTCAGTTGCCACGACAAGACAAGTGCCAACGCTCTGGGTAAGCTGCCTAACTGTACGCTCAACACCAGCACCCAGGTCTATAATGACTTTGTCGTAAGCAGCTGCGAGCAAGTTAAGATCATCACCCAGAATTTGCAAACGGCTCGCTGGGACGTTAGCTAGACCTCCGGAACCCGAGCGTCCAGCAATAATGTCAAAATTACCTTCCTCATAAGTAAGCACTGCCTGATTAAGGGTAAGTCTTCCAGCTATGACACTACCAAGATCATGTTTGGGCATTAAACCAAGTTGAATGTCCAAATTAGCTAGTCCCAAATCGCCATCAAAAAGTAGGGCACGTAGTTTCTGCTGTGCCAGGGCATGGGTTAGGGTAATGGCAAGCCAGGTTTTGCCCACGCCTCCCTTGCCTGAGGCGATAGCAATCATATTTTGTCCATTTTGAATCAATGAAGGACGGGCGGCTAGGGTAGGCGCGGAACTCATATGATGGCCTCAGTTTTATTTGTATTCTGAGTGATGCTGTTTATTGTGCTACTTGTGTCCGTATCAGTGTATGGCATTATGAGGTGAGCAAGTGAGATTGGATTTATAGGATTAATTCCTTCAGCAATACTGGGGGTGTTGCTGATGTCTGATAATGAAAGTCTGCCAGCATGGGCCGCAGTAAGGACGCTACCTAGACGGCGTGTCATATCCAATCGGGTTGTAACCATCTTTTTTGCTCCAATTGATGAAAACCCTACAGCCATATCAGCAGTTTCCATGGCATCCCCTCCAGCGGCTATAACGACAATTTTTTCAAATTGTGCAGTGCTGGCAAGGGCCTCAAGATGATCCATTTCTGATGCGTCAAATGGATTTGTGCTGGAAGTGTCAACGACAATGGGGACGTCTGTGTGGCTTTCCTGCATTAGTTTTAATAGCCCTTTGGCATCATTTGTTGTCTCAAGTTCAATACCAAGTATTCGGGTGAAGGCTGCTAATTGTTCTACTCCACCAGCTTTTTTTGTGTCGGTAGTTATTACACGAGGTCTATCTTTACCCACCGCAACAAGTGCGGCCAGTTTTGCAGTAGTAACTGTTTTACCAACACCGGGGGCTCCCATCAGAAGTATTCGTGGTGGCGTAATATCTTTGTTGTATTGAGATAGAAAGGTTGAAATAGAATCAAAGGTAAATATTTTCTCCATCGCGGCTGCAAGGGCTAGGGTTGGGCTGACTTCTGAAATGCCAACAGCCAGATCTGTCAGCTTATTGGATAGAGATAGAGGTACACCATGAAATAGTAGGCTTTGTCGAATGATCTCAACTTTCTCATGTTGGTCGAAGACTGGTGTTTCCTCTTGTATTATATTTTCAAGATTTTTGAGCCCGTTGGGGTCCGTGTCTTCCATAGCAGCAGTGATTACTGCGCCTTCCTTCTCGTTACGGCTAGCTATAATGATGGACTTCGCTCCCATTTCAAAGCGCACTATCTCCATCGCTTCAGTCATTGTCGGTGCACTAAAGGATTTCATGTGCATTGTGCCTAGACCTGTCCAAGGGTTTTTATGCTAGCCTTAGCGTAAACTTCATTTTGAGACATAACCGTAGTCATAGGGCGGAATCTTTCGATGATTGAACGAACAAATGGACGTATTGTTGGACTGGTGAGCAAGACTGGCGTTTCCCCCACCATTGCCTGCTGTTCAAATGCATTTCGAAGGGCTCCGATAAATTCTTGTAAGCGGCTTGGTGGCAAAGATAGTTGCTTGTCTTCGCCTGTTCCGACGATAGATTCTGCAAAAGCCTGTTCCCATTCAGGGGTCAGGGTAAGCATAGTGATAACGCCGGTGTCATTGGTGTTCATGGAACTGATTTGGCGGGCCAGACGGGCACGTACATGCTCGGTTATCATGGTGATGTTTCGGGTCTGTCCGCACGCCTCAGAAATGCCTTCAAGGATAGTTGGCAAGTCACGGATAGAAACTCTTTCAGCTAGCAAGTTCTGTAAAACCCGCTGAACTCCGCCAAGAGAAATCTGTGCTGGAATCATTTCACCAATAAGTTTCTGGTGTTCCTTGTCGAGCTCATCCATAAGTTTTTGTGTCTCTGCATATGACAAAAGTTCGGCCATGTTATCTTTAATGACCTCAGTTAAATGGGTGGTTATTACGGTTGCCGGGTCGACTACCGTATAGCCCCTAAATAAGGCCTCTTCACGATTGACTTCGTCGATCCACATGGCTGGCAGTCCAAAGGTAGGTTCTACTGTCTGCTCACCTGGCAGGGTAATTTCCTCGCCACGAGGGTCCATTACCAAAAGCATGTTGGGGCGCAGGTCACCTTCGCCGGCCTCAATCTCCTTGACCCTGACCGTGTACATATTGGCAGACAATTGCATATTGTCCTGAATTCGTACTGAGGGCATGACAAAGCCAATATCAGATGCCATCTGGCGGCGTAAAGCCTTGATTTGATCGGTAAGGCGCTGACCTTCATTAGGGTTGTTTATTAACGATAAAAGGCCATAACCAAGTTCGAGGCGAAGGTAGTCAATTCTTAGGGCTGACGATATTGGTTCTTCCTCAACGCCAGGAGTATCAATTTCTGCGTCTCCATCTCTCAGGGCAAGTGCAGTTTTTGTTCTTTCCTTTGAGCGATTGACAAAGAAAGCAGCCAATCCTGCGCCAGTTCCAAGGAATAAGAAAGGGCCTGAAGGTATGCCTGGCAACATCGCCATGACTATAAGTAGGAAACTACTAACTCCAAGGGCCTTGGGATGCCCACTAAGTTGATTGAACAGTGCTTTTTCTGGGGCACCCTTAATGCCAGCTTTGGTAACCATCAAACCTGCTGATGTAGATACAATCAAAGCCGGAATCTGGGTAACAAGACCATCTCCAACTGTCAAGCGGGTATACACATCGGCAGCTTCGGCAAAGGATAAATCTTTTTGTGCTACGCCAATAATCATCCCAGCGATAACATTAATGAAGGTGATTAGAAGGCCGGCGATGGCATCGCCACGAACAAATTTGGAAGCGCCATCCATGGCGCCGAAAAAGGTGCTTTCGTCCTCAAGCTCTTTGCGCCGTGTACGCGCTGTCTCTTCATCAATCAGCCCTGTCGACAGGTCTGCGTCAATGGCCATTTGTTTTCCAGGCATGGCATCCAGAGTAAAGCGGGCTGATACCTCAGCGATGCGCCCTGAACCTTTTGTGATTACCATAAAATTTACAATTACTAGAATTGCAAAAACAATAATGCCAATTACGAAGTTACCACCCATGACAAAGCCACCGAAGGCTTCTATGACTTTTCCTGCTGCCCCAGTTCCATTATGACCTTCAGCCAAAATCAAACGGGTTGAGGCGAGGTTGAGGGAGAGCCTGATCATTGTTGCGAGTAGTAGGATCGTTGGAAATGTATTAAATTCTAATGATTTGGAAACAAATAAGGCAGTCATGAGGATAAGGACAGAGAAAGTAATGGAAAATGCTAGGCCCAGGTCCATTAACCATGTTGGAAGCGGTAAAATTAGGACGACGAGAATTCCAACGACACCAAAAGCCAATAGTAGGTCTGAGCGTTTACTTATGGCATGCATGATGCTCAGAAGGTTAGGAGCAGTGGGCCCGTTTGTGAGCTCTGTCATTTCCTCTATATTTTTTTCTGTGTCTGGAGTGTCGGCCATTTCTGCTCTTCAGTCTCTCAGTCTTAAAATCTTTATATGGGCGGGTGATCAGTTTCGCCCGGCGTCGGGACCTGAAAACCTTGCTCGTTATAGAGCTTTAACTTGTTTCGTAATGTGCGAATTGAAATACCAAGGATATTGGCTGCGTGGGTCCGGTTCCCAAGGCAATGTTGTAAAGTATCAATGATCAAATTTCTCTCCACTGCTGCGACTGTACGTCCAACCATATTGGCTGGGTTGTCTTCGTTAGTTACAACAGCTTGGTTTTCTGGTGCAGGTTGCCCACTTAACATTATAGCATCTGGTCCAATTTCTGTGCCGCTGGCTAATAGTACAGCTCTGTGCATAGTATTTTCCAGCTCTCGTACATTGCCAGGCCATTTGTGAGCATTCAGCATGTCTTTGGTTTTACTTGCTAGTGGTAAGGGGGCAACTCCGTTGTCATCTGCATATTTATTGATGAAATGTTTAGATAAGTGTTCAATGTCCTGAGGACGTTTTCGAAGAGGTGGTAGTGTTAAATTGACAACGTTTAGTCTGAAATATAAATCTTCGCGAAAAGTTCCCTTAGCCACTTCATCTGGGATGTCACGATTTGAGGTTGCGACGATACGTACATCGATAGAGATCGGTTTTGATCCACCTACCCGGTCTATTTCTCGCTCCTGAATGGCGCGAAGGAGCTTAGCCTGAAGGCGCGGGTCCATTTCTGTAATTTCATCAAGCAACAGGGTGCCGCGATTAGCTTCTTCAAATTTACCTATCCGACGTGATATAGCACCTGTAAAAGACCCTTTTTCATAGCCAAAAAGCTCTGACTCCAGAAGATTTTCAGGGATTGCAGCACAGTTTACAGCTATAAACCGCTCTTTGGCGCGTGGGCTTTTATTGTGTAGGTGGCGCGCGATCAGCTCTTTTCCCGTTCCAGATTCTCCAGTGACAAGAATACTTGCATTGCTGGGGGCTACTTGATCAGCTAGATATAATAACTTAACCATAGCTGGATCTTGATAGATAATTGCGTGATCTTCTTCTGTTACTGCAGAAAGAACGGCTGCAATGAGATCCGTATCTGGAGGTAGAGGGATGAACTCCTTCGCCCCTGCCTTGATAGCGCGGACAGCTGCTTGGGTATCATTTCCAATGCCACAGGCAACTACAGGGATTATGATACGTTCAATTTTCAGACTTTTGATCAAAGCACTGATATCTAGATTAACATCAACCATTAGAAGATCAGCGCTGTTTCCATTGCGCAGGGCTTCCAACCCAGAATCAATATCGTCCGTTTGTGTTACCTGTGCCCCACGATCAATAGCAATACGGCTGGCGCCGCCAATTTGGCCATCAAGTGTTCCTATAATAAGTAATCGCATTATCGTTTTATCCGTTAGTCGAAATATTGAACTCGTTTAGACGGGGGTAGGATGCTGTTTAATAGCATTTCAAGACGACGGGGACTCTCCTGCCTACCGATTGAGGAGGCTCCCATCAGATATATATTGCTAACCGTGGCTTCAACGACCGAATTACGCTCTAGTTTGGCTGCCATGGGAGAAAACACCATGTTGGCCAGAACTGCTCCGTAAAATGTGGTCAGGAGTGCAACAGCCATTGCTGGCCCAATGGTTGAGGGATCTTCCAAGTTGCCAAGCATCTGGACTAGGCCGATTAATGTGCCGATCAGGCCCATAGCTGGTGCAAATTCTGCAGCCTTACGGAGAATACTAGCACCCTTTTTATGACGCTCGATGGTGGCGTTCCGATCAAGGCGGAGAATTGCCTCGACCTCTTCGCCGGGGGTTCCATCCACAATCATCAGCATGCCTTTATACAAAAATGGTTGCTCTTTTATGGATTCCAGCATGTTTTGTAACGAAAGCACGCCTTTTTTTCGGGCCATTTCTGAAATTTCGAGCACTTGCATGGCGGCATCTGATGTATCAAGTGAAGAGTAAAAAAAAGTTTTCCCGATAACGCCAAGAGAACCAGCCATCTCTTTGAGAGTAAAGCACATAGAAGTCACGGCTATGGTGCCACCGATAACAATCAATATAGATGGTGGGTTTATAAATGCTAACGCATCACCCCCAAGAATAATTGCCGACGTTATCAGACCAAAGCCAGCTATTAACCCAATTATGGTCGCCAGATCCATAGTGGAACTGGGCTTATTAGCTTTACTATCGGCGACTACATCTGCCATCAAATGTATCCTTAGTTGCGTTCCGTTTTGATTATTTCCGTCATAGTTACGCCAAGGCGTTCTTCAACAACAACAACTTCGCCACGGGCAACAAGTCTGTTGTTTACGTATATATCAATAGCTTCTCCTACTTTTCGATCAAGCTCAACAACTGCGCCGCGGCCTAATCTTAGAAGTTGATTAACTTGCATTGTTGCTTTGCCTAAAACGGCAGAGACCTGTACGGGCACATCGTAAACTACTTCCAAATCTTGGGGGCTATCGGGCAGGTCAGGAATTATGATTTCTGGTTCAGCAGCGGTTGCTGCTTCGGCACTATCACCGACACGAACCTTATCAACATCTGTCACGTCTTCTTCAGTTACCAGTTCGTCTAGCTCAAGGTCTGTTTCATCTGCCATTTTGTCCTCCTGACACTAATAGTCAGTCATCTGTGTTTGTTTGTTGTAATTGATCTGCGGGTAGTTCTTGGTCAGGTTTCTCTGATTCGTTCACTATACTATTTTCTGGTGGTGAATCATCCACTTGTGATGTTTCGTCGACCGACGATACAAGTGTTTCTGACCCTACAGGAGTGGTCGCTTTTTTGGCGCTGTTAATATTGATTTCGGCTGGTTTTTCCCAAATTGTTGGTTTCTCTCCAATGTTGCGATCAAGGATAGAGGTAATATTGGCCCATAATTCTGTCGTGTTACGTTCGCTGCCACCGTTAACCCAATCTACCCTACAATCACTGGACTCCATAGTTTCATCAGCTTTTACGAAAACCCTGCCTTCAAATTCTTTTTTCTTAGCAAGCTCGCTTAATCGTACTTCAACAGCTTCGACCAGGTCGACATGGACACTCAGTGTAATCCTAGGTTCTTCTATTGCTATAGCGAGGGCTTCTTCTATAACCCTCTCTACTTCAGCAAAAGAATACTGCTCAGCCATGGCTGGCATCATTTTTTTACATACACCAATCGCTAGTGAATGGGCTGCCCGGGAAAGATCTTGATTAAAACTATCCTGTTTTTGAAAAGCGGCCAGGAGTTTTTCATCAATCTTGAGAAGAGTTTCATTGATTTGTTGTGTCAAAACCTCCATCGTTGCAGCTAATCCCTCTTCCTTGCCTGTTTCATAACCTTTCTGCCTGGCTGTTTCGACTTCTTCCTTGCTGAAAGTTGGAACAATTATTTCAGGCTCCTCATCAACAGTAGTAATTTCATCTGTTTTCTCAGGTTCCAGAGTTTCTTCGACTTCATTGTCGAAAGTAAGCTCAAACATGAATTTTTCAGCTGCTGACATACCCTAATACACCAACTCATCTTCTTCACCACCACTCGAGATGACGATTTCACCTGCATCGGCCAGTGTCTTGGCGGCTTGTACGACGCCTGCTTGCGCTTCATCAACGTCTTTCAGGCGAACAGCGCCCATAGATTCCATATCTTCTTTCATCATCTTGCCAGCGCGTTCTGACATGTTTGTGAAGAATAGGGTTTTTATTTCTTCCGAACCACCCTTGAGAGCCATTGCCATTTGCTCTTTATCAGCCGTGCGAAGCAAAGTTTGAACAGCATTGTTGTCAAGCCTGGAAAGGTCATCAAAGGTAAACATCAAGGCCTTGATTTTTTCCGCTGATTCGCCGCTCTGCTCTTCAAGCCCCGTCATAAAGCGAGCTTCAGTGGTGCGATCCAGGTTATTGAAAATATCTGCCATCATCTCATGACTGTCGCGTTTGCCCGACCCTTTAGCTAGGTTAGACATGAATTCTACCCGCAGGACTTTTTCAATATGATCGATAACCTCTTTTTTTACGGAGTCCATACGCAACATGCGCATAATTACTTCCATTGAGAATTTCTCCGGCAACACGCCCAGAACCTTGGAGGCATGATCAGGGCTGATCTTGGACATCACAACCGCGACGGTTTGTGGGTATTCGTTCTTTAAATAGTTAGCCAAGACAGTTTCGTTAACATTGCCAAGCTTTTCCCACATAGTGCGACCGGCAGGGCCGCGGATATCTTCCAGGATCCCGGCGACTCGATCTTCGGGGAGAGCCCCATAAAGTAGTCGCTCAGCTGTAAGCTGAGAACCAGTAATTGACTCACCGGCACCGCCCGACACACTTTCCGCAAACTCGATGAAAAGCATCTCGATTATACGGGCTGAGATCGTGCCTAGCGATGCCATCGTTTGCGACATTTCTCGGATTTCGTCGTCCTCCATCAGTTGGAACAGCATGCCTGAATGTTCTTGGTCCAAGGATAGCATAAAAATAGCAGCCTTTTGAACGCCAGTCAGATCGCGAAGTTCGCTCTCTTTTTTCTGTTTTTCTTTTGCCATTATTCTGTATACATCCATGAGCGGATGACAGAGAGTGCTTCATCCGGGTGTTTTGCAATAATTTCACCAACTTTTTTAACTGAAGATGCCTTGACACGGCCCTCAACTTGGTCAATGTCAATTAAATCGTCGGAATATTGACCATCTATCATTGGCTCTCCGCTGGCAGAGGTGCCAACACCGCCTGGTCCTGTAAGTGCCGCTGCCGCTGTTGCAGAAGTCTGATCAGCAAGCATTTTATCTTCCTCTAATGCTACTGGTAGTGCTTCGAAGGCCCTTGAAACAAGTGGTCGAACTACCAGTAGGATGACCAGAATAGCGACAATGCTCAAAACAAGCATTTCTGCCATTCGGAGCATGTCATTTTTGTTCAGACCAAGAAACATGTCAAATTTTGCTTCTTCTTCCATGAGAAGATCAACGAATTGCATATTGATAACATCAACGGAATCCCCTCGATCCGCATTGAAGCCAATGGCACTTCTTATAAGAGTAGCCATGAGTTGCATTTCATCTTCTGAACGAGGCTGATAACTTTTTTCTCCAGCTTCGTTCTCTGGGTATGTGCCGTCAACAAGAACAGCAACAGACAGACGAGTTAAAACTCCAGCTTCTCGAATATGGTTAGTGATTTTCTTTGAGTTCGAATAGTTGACAGTTTCCTCGGTGCGGTCCTCACTCGATTTAAGGCTTGCCCCAGACGATGATGAGTTCGAATTATTATCGGGTAAATTGGTCGCAATGCTCACTGGTGCAGCGCCATCGCTTTCTTGATTGTTGTTGGATTGCTCAACAGACTGGGTCGAGGCAATAACCTGGCCTTCAGGATCGAAAAGTTCTTCATTTGTAACGATGCGGTCAAAGTCCATATCCGCGGTGACCTCTGCTCTCACCTTTCCGAAGCCGACAATGTTTTGAATTAGTTGCTCAATGGTTCTGTTAAGCCGCACCTCAAGGCCACGCTTGCGTTCGCTGGCTTTGGCAGCAGCAGCCCCAGAATCATTTTTATCCTCAAATCCACGTGCTAACAAAGAGCCTTTGTTATCGATAATAGAGATTCTATTGGGACTTAGCCCCGGTACGGCGGCGGCAACCAAGTATTGAACGGCTGACACTTGTTCGGGACCAAGACGGCCTGCACCAGACATTTTCAGCATGATGGTTGCACTTGGTTCTTGAGACTGGCGTGAAAATAGTTGGCGTTTTGGCATTACCAAATGAACACGGGCAGAGTTAACGCTGGCTATGGACTTGATGGTTCTTGCTAGTTCCCCCTCCAGCGCACGCTTTAAATTAACGTTTTGAATGAAATTGGTAGTACCAAGGGAACTGGCCTCGTCGAAAATCTCATAACCGACAATATTTCCACCACCGATG